>ENA-OQCE01000715-OQCE01000715.1-human-gut-metagenome-genome-assembly--contig:-NODE-715-length-15760-cov-2.046120_pt1 | contig 15760 bp, 19 predicted proteins | sample MGYA00242495_ERZ504572 | MGnify/ENA primary metagenome ERZ504572 (study PRJEB26092, sample SAMD00036228) | human gut metagenome | host: Homo sapiens | study: EMG produced TPA metagenomics assembly of...
TACAGGTTCAGCCGGCACGGTAGTTATAACAGCAGAAGAGGCCGGTTTATGGACCGACTCCCGTTATTTCCTGCAAGCCGCCCGGCAGATAGAAGGAACTGAAATCACATTATACAAAGAGATGTTGCCTGAAACGCCAAGTATTCCGGCATTCTTGACCTCACGCCTGCAAGAGGGAGACACCGTAGGAATAGACGGAAAAATGTTCTCGGCCAAAGAAGTGGAGCATCTGCAAGAAACATTGAGAAAGAGCGGCATTCATGTAAAAAGCGTTGCCGACCCCCTTCAACTGTTATGGAAAGACCGCCCGGCAATGCCATTGTCTCCCGCGTTTATTCACGACACACAATATGCCGGCAGAAGCTTTACGGAGAAACTTGCAGCCGTCCGAAAAGAAATGGACGCAAACGATGCCGAGTCTTTGCTACTGTCGGCACTGGATGAAATAGCCTGGCTGCTCAACATTCGAGGGAATGACGTACACTGCAATCCGGTTGTTGTCAGCTACCTGCTGATAGAGAAAAACGCAGTGCATTATTTCATCCAACCGCAAAAAGTCACAGCAGAGCTAACTGCCTATTTTAACGTTAATGGCATCTCCGTACATATATATGAAGAAATAGAAGATTACCTTAACCACCTCCCTGCAAGAAGCATACTGCAGATTCCGCCAAAACAAATTACGCCATTTACTCGGCAATCAATCCGCAATGCCGGATAATCGACGGCACATCCCCCGTAACTCTACTGAAAGCCATCCGCAACAAACAGGAGATAGCCGGCATCCATACGGCTATGCAAAGAGACGGCGTGGCATTGGTTAAATTTCTGAAGTGGCTGGAAGATGCCGTCCCTACAGGTCGGGAAACAGAAATCAGTATAGACAGGAAACTGCATGCTTTTCGGGCAGCACAACCACTTTACATGGGCGAAAGCTTTGATACGATTGCCGGCTATAAAGAACATGGAGCCATAGTCCACTATGAAGCCACTCCCGAAACGGATGTAACACTGAAAGCGGAAGGTTTTCTTTTACTGGACTCCGGAGCCAATATCTGGACGGAACGACAGATATACCCGTACCATCGCACTTGGCAACTTGACGGAGGAAGAGAAAACCGATTACACCTTAATATTGAAAGGCCATATCGCACTGGCAACGGCGGTATTCCCTGAAGGCACCCGCGGAGCGCAACTGGACGTATTGGCACGCCTCCCGATATGGAAGCAGCACATGAATTATCTGCATGGAACCGGCCACGGAGTGGGACATTTCCTCAATGTACACGAAGGACCGCAGAGCATCCGAATGAACGAGAATCCCATTCCCTTGCAACCGGGTATGGTTACTTCCAACGAACCAGGCGTATACAAGGCCGGAAGCCACGGCATCCGCACCGAAAACCTGTTACTGACAGTTCCTGCCGGCGAAGGCATGTTCGGCAATTATCTGAAGTTCGAGACCGTCACGCTCTGTCCTATCTGCCGGAAAGGAATCATCAAGGAATTGCTGACTGCCGAAGAAATCGAATGGCTGAACGAATACCATCGAGTTGTATACGAAAAGCTATCTCCTGACTTAGACAATGATGAAAAAGAGTGGCTGAAAGAAGCATGTAAACCATTAATTATTAACCGATAACCAACAAAAAAAAATGGCACTAATAAAATCAGTAAGAGGTTTCACTCCGGAAATCGGAGAGAATTGTTTTTTAGCAGATAACGCTACTATCATCGGAGATGTAAAAATGGGACGGGATTGCAGCATCTGGTTCAGTACCGTACTGCGCGGAGATGTCAACTCCATCCGCATCGGAAACGGTGTAAACATCCAAGACGGAAGCGTACTGCACACCTTATACGAGAAATCCACCATTGAAATAGGCGACCATGTATCCGTAGGCCACAATGTAACCATCCACGGAGCTGCAATCAGGATTATGCACTTATAGGCATGGGGTCTACCATTCTGGACCATGCCGTAGTAGGCGAAGGTGCCATTGTAGCCGCCGGCTCATTGGTACTTAGCAACACCGTAATAGAACCGGGAAGCATCTGGGGTGCGTACCTGCCAAATTCATCAAAAAGGTAGACCCCGAACAGGCAAAAGAACTAAACCAGAAGATTGCGCACAACTACCTGATGTACTCAAGCTGGTACAAGGAGTAAAGGTATCGGCTGCCTCTAAAAAGGAGACTGCCTACATATAGGAAAAATGAAAGCGTCACAACTCATTCTTTGAGAAGACAAACTTTTTAACTTGAAATTAGAACATCCTAAAAGACTAAAGAAAAGGGTCGTATCATCACTCTCAAAACAGAGTTTGATACGACCCTTTTAGAGGTTATAATTACAGTCTGAACTTTTCAGAGTCTCGTTTTAGTTTTGACAACCCCTCATATTTTTTATGGAAAGAGGTCTTTGGCAACCTCCTCAACAGTCTAAAAGTTAATCATACCCAAAACCTTGTCCGTTGCCCCGGCATTACCGGTTACATAAGTCCCCGCATTCGTACCGGTCTCGCGCAAGAAGCTTTCATCTTCCAGCTACGGTCAAGCAACGCTTTCAGTTCTTCATAACTCTTGATAGAGAACCCGCCTTTTGCCTCCAGGAGCTGAACGGCTTCCTGGAATTTCTGGTACTTCGGCCCAAAAATTACCGGAATGCCATATACGGCAGCTTCCAACGTATTATGGATACCCACTCCGAACCCGCCGCCGATATAGGCAATCTCTCCATAGCGATAGATGGAGGAAAGCAGGCCGAAGCAGTCTATTATCAGGCAATCCGCCTTACGGACATTCTTTTCGTCGGCACGGTATAACGCACATACGGACGCTTCAGCTTACGGATTATCTCTACCAAATGATTTTCGTCGATTACATGCGGAGCGATAATCAGCTTTACTTCCGGATGCTGATTAAAGTATTCGATAAACAAATCCTCATCGGGCTGCCAGGAACTTCCGGCAACAAAAGTCATCGTATTGTTCTTGAACAACTCAACCAAAGGCAAGTCTTTAGCCTCTTCCCGAATTTGAAGCACGCGGTCAAAACGGGTATCCCCCACCACAGTCACCCGGTTGATGCCAATCTTCGCCAGATAACGCTTGGAGCGCTCGTTCTGCACGAAGATGTGGTCGAAGTTGCGCAGCACGTTCCTATACGTACCGCCGTACCATTAAAGAAAATCTGCCCGCGGCGAAAGATGGAAGACACGCTATAAACGGGGATGCGGCGCTTATGCAACTCATCCAGATAGTTCTTCCAAAACTCATACTTGATAAAAAACGCCATGCAGGGATTCACCAGGTCAAGAAACTTCCTCACATTGCGCGGTTTGTCGAAAGGCAGATAACACACGATATCCGCCCCCCCGGTAGTTCTTGCGCACTTCATAACCCGACGGCGAAAAGAATGTCAGCAAAATACGATAATCCGGATATTTGGCACGTATCTTCTCAATCAGCGGGCGTCCCTGTTCAAACTCTCCCAAAGAGGCAGCGTGAAACCAGATATAACGCGCATCCTTCTCCAGCTGCTGCCGAAGAAGTTCGTACACTACCCAGTGCCCCTTCATCATCTTCCGCGGTTTACGGCTGAAAGGAGCCACCAGGTGCACCGCAATATCATAGAGTATTATTGCTAAATTATAAAACATACTTTTCTCCGCTTCAACTTATTTCAGAACGTCGATGGCACGCTGTATGCGGGCAAGCGTCTCTTCTTTGCCCAACAATGCGGTAATATCGAACATATGCGGTCCTTTACACTCTCCTACCACAGCCAGCCGGAAAGCATTCATCACATTACCCATGTGATATCCTTTCTCCGTAATCCAGCCGATAACTACATCTTCCGACGGTTTAGAGGAGAAATCCCCAATGCCCCGAAGCACTTCCATCAATTCCGTCATGATGCGCGGAGTATCTTCCGACCAACGTTTCTTCACATCCTTCTCGGCATACTGCTCAGGAGCAACAAAGAAGAAACGTGCCTGATCCCACAGTTCCTTCACGAAGTTGACGCGGCCTTTACCAGGGAGACTACCGTAGTAAGGAACGCATCGCTGTATGCACCAAGGTCTACACCGTGCTCTTTCAGTACCGGCTTGAAAAGTTCCGCAAGCTCCTCGTCCGATTTCTGAAGAATATATTCATGGTTAAACCAGATACCTTTCTTATAATCGAACTTAGCGCCCGATTTGCTGCAATGACTCAGATTGAACAGTTTTACAAGTTCATCCATAGACATCAGTTCCTGGTCGTTACCCGGGTTCCAGCCCAGCAAGGCAAGGAAATTGATGACAGCTTCCGGCAGATAGCCCGATTCGCGATAGCCCGAAGACACTTCGCCCGACTTGGGGTCGTGCCATTCCAGCGGAAATACCGGGAAGCCCAGACGGTCGCCGTCGCGCTTGCTGAGCTTACCGTTACCTTCGGGCTTCAGCAACAGCGGCAGGTGTGCGAAAGCCGGCATCGTATCTTCCCAACCGAAAGCACGGTACAGCAGCACATGCAACGGAGCGGAAGGCAGCCACTCTTCACCGCGGATAACGTGGGAAACTTCCATCAAATGGTCATCCACAATATTTGCCAGGTGATAGGTAGGCAGTTCGTCCGCCGATTTGTAAAGCACCTTATCGTCAAGGATAGACGAGTTTATCACGACCTCGCCACGTATCAAGTCATTCACATGCACATCTTCGTCCGGCTCTATCTTGAAACGGACACATACTGCCTGCCTTCGGCAATCAGCGCGTCCACTTCCTCTTTGGGCATTGTCAGCGAATTACGCATCTGCATGCGCGTAGAAGCGTCGTACTGGAAATTGGCAATCTCCGCACGCTTGGCTTCCAGCTCCTGCGGAGTATCGAAAGCGATATATGCCTTGCCGGCATCCAGCAGCACCTGTACATACTTCTTGTATATGTCGCGGCGTTCGGACTGACGGTACGGACCATGTTCTCCACCAAAGCTGACACCCTCGTCAAAAGGAATGCCCAACCACTTGAAAGACTCCAATATATATTCTTCCGCCCCCGGCACAAACCGGTTGGAATCGGTATCCTCAATGCGGAAAATCAAATCTCCTCCATGCTGACGGGCAAAGAGATAATTATACAACGCAGTGCGCACACCACCGATGTGCAACGCCCCCGTAGGACTCGGGGCAAAACGGACTCTGACTTTTCTTTCTGTCATAATCTATCTTACTTATAACTAAATTAGACGGCAAAATTAAACCTTTTTTTCCATACTATTGTTTTTTTTTGTACTTTTCGCAAAAATTTCAACCGATATGAACTATTTCAAAGGTAAAAACAAAGAGTTCTCGTTCAGAGATTTGATATATAAGGCACTTATTTTTATAGGTACGGTGGGAGTTATTGTCTATTTCCTGCCAAGAGATGGTAAGTTTAATTACCAGTTTGACATTGACAAACCCTGGAAGTACGGGCAACTGATGGCTACCTTCGACTTCCCCATTTACAAAGACGACCAAGTCGTAAAAAAAGAACAAGATAGCATTCTGGCCGCTTTCCAACCCTATTTCCAATTGGACAAGAGCACCGGGAAAGAGGCGCTCAAGAAACTTAAGAACGACTATCAGACTCATCTGCGCGACATTCTGCCCTCTTCCGATTACATCCGCCATATCGAAAAAATACTATCCGAGGTGTACCGGGCGGGCATCCTTTCCACTGAAGAACTTGCCCGGCTGCACAAAGACAGCACATCTGCCGTCATGGTGGTAGACGACAAGCTTGCCAACCAACGGAGCATCGACAAACTCTACTCCGTAAAGCAGGCATATGCTACCTGCTTACGGCCGACACCATACACTATCGCCCGAACATACTCCGGCAGTGTTCCCTCAACGAATACCTCTCTCCCAACCTCACCTACGATGCCCGGCGGACAGAGACCGCCAAGGAAGAAATCCTCGACAACTATTCATGGGCAAACGGCATCGTACTGAGCGGGCAGAAAATCATCGACCGCGGCGAGATAGTAAGCGGGAAACCTACAATATCCTCGAAAGCCTGCGACAAAGAGTCCATCCAGCGCAGCGAGTCCATCGGGCAGAAACAACTGATGCTGGCAGGGCAGATTCTGTACGTCGGCATCTTCATATTGTGCTTCATGCTTTATCTCGACCTCTTCCGCAAAGATTATTACAACCGCAAAGGCAACCTCGCGCTGCTTTTCACCCTTATCATGTTCTATTGTGTGGTAACGGCCGTTATGGTAACAAACAATATATTCAACGTATACATCATTCCCTATGCCATGCTGCCCGTCATTATCCGCGTGTTTCTCGACTCACGGACAGCCTTTCTCACACAGGTCGTCACAATACTGATTTGTTCCATCTGCCTGCGCTATCCGCACGAGTTCATCCTGCTGCAACTAACGGCAGGTTTGGTTGCGATTTTCAGTTTGAGAGAATTATCGCAACGCTCGCAGTTGTTCCGCACGGCTATCCTGGTGATTCTGACTTATGCAGCCGTTTATTTCGCTTTTGAACTGATAACGGAAAACGACCTTTCCAAACTGAACGGCAGTATGTACACCTACTTCGTGATAAACGGCGTATTGCTGCTTTTCACGTATCCGTTGCTTTTCCTGGTGGAAAAGACCTTCGGCTTCACTTCGAATGTTACTTTGGTGGAATTGTCCAACATCAACAACAGTTTGCTGCGGCGCATGTCGGAAACCGTACCCGGCACATTCCAGCATTCCATGCAGGTAGCCAACCTCGCAGCCGAAGCAGCCAACCGCATCGGCGCAAAAAGCCAGTTGGTGCGTACAGGCGCTTTATACCATGACATCGGCAAAATGGAAAATCCGGCATTCTTTACCGAAAACCAGTCGGGCGGTGTCAATCCGCACAAGAATCTCGGTTACGAGCAGAGTGCGCAAGTCGTCATCGGACATGTAACGGACGGATTGAAACTGGCCGAGAAGAACAACCTGCCTAAAGTCATCAAGGATTTCATTACTACTCACCACGGTAGGGGAAAGACAAAATACTTCTACATATCCTGGAAAAACGAGCATCCCGGCGAAGAACCCGACAACGAGTCATTCACCTATCCCGGTCCCAACCCTTTCAGCAAGGAGCAAGCCATCCTGATGATGGCGGATTCCGTAGAGGCAGCCTCGCGCAGCCTACCCGAATATACGGAAGAGAGCATCAGCAACCTGGTAGACAAGATTATCGATTCGCAGGTGGAGGAAGGTTATTTCAGGGAGTGCCCCGTCACGTTCAAGGACATAGCAACGGTAAAAGCCGTTTTCAAAGAAAAAATTGAAAACCATCTACCACACCCGCATCAGTTACCCGGAACTTAAAAAGCAAGACCTATGAAAATCAGTACCAAAGAACAGCAAAGAGCGGAATTTCTGTTGCAAAGCCAACGGATTCAACTGCATCAGATTGAAAGTTTCAGTTTCATGGAACGATACCCCCGGCAGGCGCATAAGGGTGTCCCGGCAGAAAAAGCCAAATACGGCCCCGGAATATTCGTATTCCACCTAAAGGAAAAACAGGATAAGGTAATATACATGCCTCCCTTCAGGCATCCTTCATCACTCGTCCGTTTTCTGGTGTCGCAAGGAGTGCCTTTTGCCAACTATGTTCCGCGCGAACGGAGCGTGGGAACCCTCCCGGAGGAAACTTACCGGCGTCCCTCGCTGTATATGTTTTGGTTCTTCATATTATTCCTCATGTTCCTGATATTGGGTTACTATTCCGTCGGCATCGATGCATGGTGGGGATTCATTCCGGCCATCCTGTCCTTCGGCCTAAGCCTTTTCTTCATTTGCATGCTGATGACCCGGTTCTGCTACCTGACGCTGGACAACGAAAATCTCACCGTACACAGTGCAGGCAGGACAATCCGCTATCCGTATACAAACCTGCGCAAGGTCAACTTCGATTTTGCCCGGGAGCAGACTTTCACCCACGTCATGGAATTGCTCGACAAGGACTACCGTTACCGTCTTTTCTACATCGGCCGGGTTTCAAGGAAGAAGCTGAATGAGATTGCCGAACGGTTGCAGCAGGCCGGAGTGGATGCAACGTGCAGCCTCAACGACAACAAGCGTTTTTATCATGACAACAGGCATTGAGCGGTGATTATTCGCCAACCGCTCCGAGCAATCCGGCACAGGCGTCTTCCAATATATCGAGTACGTATTCAAACCCCTCTCGCCACTAATAAGGGTCGGGCACGTAATCGGCATGGGCAAACTTAGTACAGTATTCCGTCATGCGATGTATCTTTCCGCATGCTTCCACAGAAGGGGCACGCTCTTTCAAATCATCAATATTACGGTCATCCATTCCGATAATCAAATCGAACTCATAGAAATCATCCGTACATACCGGACGGGAACGGTGCGTCAGGTTGTAACCCCGACGGGCGGCATGGGCACGCATCCTGCTGTCGGGCAGCTCTCCCTGATGATAGGAAAGAATACCTGCCGAGTCGATAACGAACTCATCTTCACGCCCTGCCTCTTCTATCAAATGCCTCATCACCCCTTCCGCCGAAGAAGAACGGCAAATGTTGCCCAGGCAAACAAACAATATCTTTTTCTTCTCTTTCATACTCAAACACATATTAAACATTCCGCAACCCGCACTACGGCCATCTACATCGGGTCTACATCATAATATACAATCAGCGACTTGAAACGGTCTTCCATTATCATCTCCTTCTGTACCTGCAACAACAATTCGCGGACACGCGCCATAGGAGCTTTGGTTTCAATCTTCACTACAATTTTGCGGATAAACAGCGTCTGCACACGTGCCACCGGCGGTTTATCCGGCCCTAACACCCGATTGCCGAAGATGGCACGCAGCTTGCCCGCCATAGTCTGCGCCATCAAATCGAGCAGGGATCATTGCGGTTCTTCAGATACACATATATGAGGCGATAATAAGGGGGATAATGAAACATCTGCCGCTCGGCAAGCTGTCCGTCGACCATGCCTTCGTAGTCGTTGGCAATTACCTGAGGATGATAGGATGCTCAATGCTCTTGGTCTGCAGCACTACCCTGCCCCTTTTATTCTTCCGTCCGGCACGCCCTGCCACCTGCGCCATCAACTGGAAAGCACGCTCATAGGCACGAAAATCCGGATAGTTCAGCATCGTATCCGCATTCAGAATGCCTACCACGCTTACATGGTCAAAGTCCAGCCCTTTGGAAACCATTTGCGTACCGATAAGAATATCCGTCTTTCCCTGTTCAAAATCGGCGATGATACGCTCGTAGGCCGCGCGTGTGCGGGTGGTATCCAGATCCATACGGGCAACGGTCGCTTCGGGAAACAAGAGTTTGACGTCGTCTTCTATCTTTTCCGTACCGAAACCGCGGTTGCGCAAGTCCGTTCCTTCGCAAGCGGGACAGATGCGGGGCAGTTGATAGGTATATCCGCAATAGTGGCAGGTCAGCTGGTTTAGTCCTTTGTGATAGGTCAGGCTGACATCACAGTTCTTACATTTGGGAACCCACCCGCACGTATGGCATTCTATCATCGGGGCAAACCCTCTGCGGTTCTGAAACAGAATGACCTGTTCTTTCCGCTCCAGTGCCTCGCGGACATATTGCAGCAACAAAGGGGAAAACGGCCCGTTCATCCGCTTCTTGCGCTGCAACTCCTTGATGTCTACCGGAATAATCTCCGGCAACTGTATCTCCTTGTACCTCTCCTTCAGCTCCACCAGCCCGTACTTTCCGGACATGGCGTTGTGCCAGGTTTCTATGGAAGGAGTCGCCGTGCCCAGCAGGGTCTTGGCGCCATACAGCGCAGCCAGCACAGTGGCGGCATTACGTGCATGGTAGCGGGGGGGCGGGGTCCTGTTGCTTATATGTATTTTCGTGCTCCTCGTCCACGATAACCAGGCCCAGCTTGCGGAAGGGCAGGAACACGGAAGAACGCACTCCTAAAATAATGTCATATCCGCTGTCCGAAAGCTGTTTCTGCCAGATTTCCACCCGTTCGGCATCCGGAAACTTGGAATGATAGATGCCCAGATGCGAACCGAACACCCGTTGCAGCCTTTCGGTAATCTGTGTGGTCAGGGCTATTTCCGGCAACAGATACAGCACCTGCTTCCCTTGCCGGATAACTTTTTCTATCAGATGGATGTAAATCTCCGTTTTTCCGCTGGACGTGACTCCATGCAGCAAACAGACGTTCTTTGTCCGGAAACTTTCCACAATGCTGTCGTATGCCCGCTGCTGATGCTCGTTCAAAGGATTTAAAGGGAGGGTTGTCCGGGCAGCGGCTGCATTCAGCCTGCCTATTTCCTGCTGGTATACCTCAAAGACCCCGCGTTCCACCAACCCGTTGAACACGGGCAGGCGTAGCGGAAGTCCGCTGCAAAAGTTCCTTCTTGGTGACTTCTTTCGGCGTTTTGCCCAAACAGGCGGAAAGTTCGATGTACTTCATCAGCAAGTCCAACTGTTTGGGAGCGCGGCGCTGCAGTTCGTCAAAGAAGAAGTGCAGACGGTGTTCATTGCCTGCCGCTTCCGTCAGGCGTACGCGGGTCTCGGTCTTGGGCTTGTAGGTGCGCTTCAGTTCTTCTTTCACAAAGACCGCCTCTTTATCCAGCAAGGATTTAATTACGGACAGGATATTCCTGATGCCGCTCTCCTTCTCCAGTTTCGTAATGCACTGTTCCGGCTCCGCGGCAAGCAGGTCCAGTATCTTCTGTTCCTTTTCGGGCAGTTGCACATCCGATTCGAAATCGGGGTTATACTCCACGATGGTCTCGCTCTCCAACTTCAGGCCTGAAGGAAGCGCCGCTTTATAGACATCGCCCCGGGTACAGAGATAATAATCCGCCAGCCAGTCCCAAAACCTGAACTGCTCGGGCAGCAGGATGGGATGCGCATCCAGCAGGGCACTCACTTCCTTTACCTCGTACCCGGCCGGTGCGGAATAGTGTATGTTCTGCACAATAGCCGTATAGTATTTCTTCCGTCCGAAAGGAACGACCACCCGGCAGCCAATCTGTACACTCCCCGCCATATCCTCCGGCAGCGAGTATGTAAAGCAGGCATGCAGGGGAAGGGGCAATATGACATCTACGAACTTTTCCATTGCAACGGCAAAGATAACGTAAAAAAACGGCGTTGCCAATCAAAATCGGCAACGCCATACAGAGATAATCCCGTTATATCTTTAGAACAGGTAAGCAGCGGAAATCTGCCAGGTCTTATTCTTTGTTCCGATAGCCTCACTGACAGTCTTCCAGGTGAACGAGTCGCCGCAAGGAATCGTATAGTTGAAACCTATCTGCAAATGCCGAACCAGTTTCACACCGGCTCCCACATTGATACCCACCTGCGCTTTCTTGCTTTCCAGCTTTCCATCTTCAAAATTCTTATCACCCTTGAAGTTGAAGAAGAAGTCCGGACCGGCCGCTACATAAATACCCAGCATACTGCCCAGACCGATGGAATATTTCAGATTGACAGGTATGTCCAGCCCCGATTGCTTCATATCAAGCCTTCCATCTTATCGCCTTTCTGAGAATACAGCAACGCACCGTCCACTCCCAGTCCTATAACGGGAATCGTTATTTCCGCCATAGGTCCGAAAAAGAATCCGGTAGAGTTGTCTTTCATTCCTTCGAACTTGAGTTTCGACAAGTTCACACCGCCTTTCACACCAAACTTAATCAACTGAGCTTGGGCAGGCATAGCCAATGCCATGCAGCATACAGCTATCATAAAAACACTAAAGAACTTTTTCATAATTCAATACGTTTAAATTTCGCGGACAAATATATGCAAATTATCCCTTAAAAAAACAACAAGCATTCCGAATTGTTCAAAATTAAAACAAGAGTTCCGGTGCGCCACCGGTGGGAGACCGTCCCAATCTCCAGCCCGGAGCATTCCGTATGCCGGTGTTTTTCCACGACATCCCTTATGTATAAAGGAGAAATACCCTATGCAAAAGCCCGCTATACTGCATCGTTTTCCTCGTCCTGCAACTGCGGGCTGTACGGCCCGCATATGGAAACCGTACGGCCCGCAACCGGCAACCGGAGAGCCCGCAGTTGGAAAACGAGGTTTTACATCCGGCTTTCCTACATTATACATGCTGTAAAACGACAAAACCAACGGGCAACGGTACCATTAAACCGCAGAGTTTGGAACGCTCCGCCCTTGAAAAACGGAGGTTTTTAACCGCCGTTAACAAATTTCGCTTCACATAGGTTTTACTTCTGTGTATAAGCCTGTTACAATAAAAAAGAAGGATAAAAGTGACGACCGGAAGTGACGACAAACAATTGGTCAACACTCTCGTCACCGTTGTCAACACCCTCTCCATCCCCCTTCTGCAAAGGGATAGAACGCTACCGGTGACGAGTGACGAGAAAAAACGTGTTTTCTTTTTAGGAGATTAAAAATGCAAGATAGGCATCGGAAAGCATAGATTGACTACCTTTGCAAAACATTATTTATCAAAAACACATTTCTTTATTACGGAGTATGATAGAAATCAGGAAAACAGAGATTGCAGAACTCGGCATCCTTATGGAGCTCTTTGAACAGGGAAAGCGCATCATGCGCAAAAGCGGAAACTTGAAGCAGTGGACCGGCGGCTATCCCGATGAAGAACTTGTAAAGAAGGACATCGAGAACGGAAACAGCTACGTATGCCTCGATGAAGAACGGAACATAGTAGGGACTTTCACCTTCATACAAGGGAACGACCCTACTTACGCCCGAATTTACGAAGGAGCCTGGAGTGACGATACGCGTCCCTACGGCGTCATCCACCGCCTGGCAAGCACGGAGCAAAGCAAAGGGGTGGCATCCGCCTGCCTGCAATGGTGCTACCGCCAGATTCCCAACCTACGGGCAGACACGCATCGCGACAACCATATCCTGCAACACATCCTCAAAAAGCACGGCTTCCAATATTGCGGCATCATATACCTGCTGAATGGAGACGAACGGCTGGCTTTCCAGAAGCTGTAGCAACGGCACACGCACCAAACTCATACGGGCCGCTGCCGCCGTATTTCTTCTTCAGCTCCTCCACGGTTGTTCCGGTGAAATACTCTTCCACGAAATCCCAACGCTGGTCGTCGGTCAGAGTATCCGTACCGAAGAAAAAGGAGAACAGCTCAATCTGCTCCTCGAAGATACGTTCGTTCGTGTCCAGTATAAGATTATGATATTCGTCGGAATCCGCCAACTGTTGCAGAAGTTCCGGGTTATCGAACCGTACATGCACGCAAGGCGTACCGCCTCCCTCGACGCTGAACGACAGGCAGTCGAGCATGGAAAGAAGGTTGAGCAACATATTCAAATCGGAGAACGGAGTGCAATAGAACAGCAAGCGGTCGCCCCTGTTGCCTGCGATACGCTGGGCGAACAGCTTCTGATAACGGGACAGAAGCAGGTCGAAACCTTTGGTGACGGTAAACGAGAGTTCGTTCGAGTCTTTCTTCTTGACGCTGCTGATGTAACTCACGCTGCGCCCCTCCTCGGTGCGGCTTTCCAGCAACGAACCGATGAAACGTTTGGCCGACGGCACATCCATGCCGTGCTCGGCAAACACCGCACGCAACTCCTCTTCATCGAAACGGCCTTTTGACTTCAGCAAAGCTGTTTTCAGCATCGATACCAGGCTCTTGAACAAAGCATCCATACGCTGGCGGATAACCGTTGCATCCTCTTTCAGCAACACCTCGTGCTTGCCCACTGAAACAGCACGTGAACCTTCCCACAACATGCCGCTGTTCAGTTTCTGCTTGAACTCCCTGTATCCCAACTCCGGAAAACGCTCTTCCCAAAGAGTGTCCAAACGGGCACGGTAGACTCCCTCTTCACCGTCCACCCCGGTAAGATAGGCATGGAATTCGCGCGCAAAGGCATCGCCCGTCTTGTCCTGGATGTAACCCTCCGTCAACAGATTTTGCGGACTCACCTCCAGCAGACGTGTGCCGTAGCGTTGCTCCAAATCATCCTCCAGCCACAGCAGGGCCGTTTTGATAAGCTGCCCCAACTCGGCCTCGTACTCCAGCTTATTCTTGGTACGCGGCAGCTTCACCACGAACTCAAAGTCGGACAGGGAAACAAGTATCTCTTCCTTCTTCCCTTTCATCCGATATACCTCCATGAGCTTCTTCAGGATAAGTTCCAGTTGGTCCTGCCCGATGTTGCCGGTCTGGTGCAGACGCTTCATGTAATAAAAGTCGCGTTCGTGATAATCGGTGGCGGCAATACCCTGCACGTCCGCATCACGGGCGGCACGGCCTATTTCCTGAATGTAATCGACAAACGTGCTGGAAGGCGCCACGTGGTAAACACGGTCGATGTCGCTGATGTCCACTCCCATGCCGAAAGCTTTTGTAGCAACAATCATCCGCTTCGTGCCCTCTTTAAAGTCCCTGACGATGGCAGCCTTCTGCGCCTTGTCCTTCTTGCCGTAGTAAGAGGCCACCAAACGCCAGTCGGCAGGAGCCACCCAGGTCTTGATACGCATATCTATGCCACCGGCAAAAGGATAGTAAAGCAGTGCCTTATGCCCGTCGAGAAACTCTTCCACACGCCCGGATATGACGCGTTGCTTGCCTTTGTCATAAGTCTCCCCCTCTTCCAACGTGAGCCGGCGGATGTCAAAACCGATATTCTTGCGCCTGACCGTACCTACATAAAGTATGCAAGGCTCCATTTGCAGGGAGCGGATGGTATCGAATACCATATCGTTGCCGCCTTTGGGGTTCCACACGGCAGTGGCGGTCAGGGCAAACAGGGGAAACGAATAACCGAGGTTCTGCTTCAATGCGCCCAAATAACGCCCCAGAAACCAATAGTCCACGCGGAACTCTTTGCCCCAGGTGGTTACCGTATGCGCCTCATCGACAACAACCATACCGATGCGGCGGTTGCCGATAAAATGTCTGATGTCGTAGGAGAGCAACAGCTCCGGCGAAAGATAGAACAAGTCGATTTCCCCCTCACGCACCGCCCGGTACACTTCCATCTTCTGCTCCGGCGAAAGGTCGGAAGACGCATATGCCACACGTTCATACCCTACGTCCTGCAAGCCTTCCACCTGGTCCACTATCAATGCTTTCAAAGGAGAGACAACGATAGTCAGCAGGTTATATTCTTTTCCCAGATAGATGGCGGGAAGTTGGAACAAGAGAGACTTCCCGCACCGGTCGGAGCAGTCAGCAGGATATTGTCGGGCTGTTCGCCGCCTTTGTATGCCTTTTCCGCTTCCCGGATTACATTTTCAACCAGTTGTCCCTGAGAGATACAGAGAGTATCCCTGTTTTTAAACAAATCATCGTAAATTTCGAGATTGCGGAACCCGTCGTAACCATAGGTCTCTTTCAGCAGTTCCATTACACTTTGCCGGCACTCCCCGGGCAAGTGGCGTTCTTTCAATACGGGCAAGCGGTGTGCCTCTCCTGTTTGTGTCATCATTAATATAATGGGGGATTAAAAAGAAAAAAAGATAGTATCCCGGCCATAGTAAAGGCCTTCGTACTACCTCTTTCTATAATTTGTATATCCGTAAGCCGACGGATGAAATTCAATCAAAGCGCATCAATACTCCTCTTCATTAAAGAAGAAATCTTCTTTGCTGGGATAATCAGGCCAAATATCTTCAATACTTTCATAAATCTCGCCTTCATCTTCCATTTCCTGCAGTTCTCAATAACCTCAAGCGGAGCACCCGAACGCATGGCATAATCAATCAATT
>ENA-OQCE01000717-OQCE01000717.1-human-gut-metagenome-genome-assembly--contig:-NODE-717-length-15755-cov-4.453993_pt1 | contig 15755 bp, 17 predicted proteins | sample MGYA00242495_ERZ504572 | MGnify/ENA primary metagenome ERZ504572 (study PRJEB26092, sample SAMD00036228) | human gut metagenome | host: Homo sapiens | study: EMG produced TPA metagenomics assembly of...
CACGATCATCAGTATTTTCATGATCCGCTTCGTATCGGGATTTACATCATTCTTCTTCCGCCTGTCTTTTTTGACTGCGCCTTCTGTTATCATAATCATTATCGTCGTCGTAGTCATAATCGTCGTCATCATCGTACTCATCATCGTCATCGTACTCATCATCATAACGACTGCCCTGAATCCGTTCCAGTTCTTCTGTCGACATAACCATCGTGCGGTCTGTCTCCGCTCCTGTTCCCGCTCCCAAAACAACAAAATCGCCGTCCGGCTCTACAAGCGATCTTTTCAGATCCATAAGAAGAGACGCACAGTCCGGATAACGGCGTCCCGGATTTTTCTGTGTACACTTCATGATAATGCACTCAAGACTGTACGGGATATTCGGAACTTCTTCTGCCGGAGACGTAATCTCTTCCTGAAGATGCTTCAACGCGACCGACACCGTGGAATCTCCGTCGAACGGTACGTGCCCGGTGATCATCTCGTACATCGTAATACCGATGGAATAAAGATCGCTCTTCTGATCTACGACTCCGCCCCTCGCCTGCTCCGGAGATGTGTAATGAACCGATCCCATAACGCTTGTGCTGATCGTCTGTGTAGACGTGGTCGCACGGGCAATGCCGAAATCCGTCACTTTTACTTTTCCGTCTTTTGAAATGATAATATTCTGAGGCTTAATATCTCTGTGGATAATATGATGATTGTGTGCCGCCTGAAGCCCTGTCACCATCTGAATGGAAATACTGATCGTCTCTTTTGCCGAAAGTCTTCCCTTTTTCTTTATATAATCTTTCAGAGTGATCCCTTCGACAAGCTCCATTACCATATAGTACAGACCTCTGTCCTGACCGACGTCATACACATTGACAACGTTCGGATGCATCAGTCCTGCCGCAGCCTGCGCCTCACTCAAAAATTTCTTTATAAATACCTGATCCGAACGATAATCGCTTTTTAATACTTTGATCGCGACATAGCGGTTTAATTTACGATCCTTTCCCTTGTAAACATCCGCCATACCACCCGATCCGATCCGTCCGAGTATCTCATATCTTTTTCCTAAGCAAACTCCCTCTTTAATCATAATACACTCACCTCATCTGCAAACGGTTCTATAAGGACAACCCCTATATTATCTGTACCGCCGTTTTCTTTTGCCGCTTCTATAAGAGCCTGACCGGACTCTACGATATCTCTTCCTCCCTGAACAATATGAAAAAGTTCCTCATCTTCTACCATATTGCTCAAACCGTCCGTACACATCAATATGATGTCTCCCCTTTTCAGACGGTGCTCGTAAAAGTCTACCTCTACATCCGCTTTCGCGCCGATCGCTCTCGTAATAATATTTTTATCCGGATGATGTTTTGCTTCTTCCGGTTTTATCCCGCCAACCTTACCATCTCTTCTACCAGGGAATGATCTTTCGTAAGCTGCTGAATGCCCTGATTGATCAAATACAAACGGCTGTCTCCTACATTCGCGAAATACATCATCTGATTTGAGATCGTCGCCGCAACAACCGTCGTTCCCATTCCTTTGAGATGTTCGTCTCTTGAAGCTTCTTTTATGATCTCCCTGTTTGCCGTTTTTATAGCGCCTACAAGACATCTTTCAATATCTTCGCCTTCGCTTAGCGCCAATTCCCTGTTGAGCACTTCAACCGTATACTTGGAAGCATAATCTCCCGCCTGGTGACCTCCCATACCGTCTGCCACCACAAAGAGGTTCTGAAGAATTCCGAGAGGTCTGTCAGTCACATAAACATAATCCTGATTTACTTGTCTTACCATTCCTACATCTGTTATCGAAAATGTTCTCATATGCTTCTCCTTAATTCTCATTCATTGTCTCTTCCTCGTAGCGCCGTCTAAGCTGACCGCACGCCCCGTCGATATCCGAGCCCATTTCTCTTCTTATAGTAACATTAATTCCGCTTTTTTCAAGTTTATTTTTGAAATTCAAAGCACTTTTGCGGCTTGGACGCTGAAAAGAACGCTCCTTTACCGGATTTACCGGAATCAGGTTCAGATGACAGTTACGCGGCGCGAGAAGCTCGGAAAGCTCCTTTGCATCCTCGTCCGTATCGTTCACCTCATGTACAAGACTATACTCAAACGTCACTCTGCGTCCTGTCTTTTTAAAATAAGTATCGCAGGCGGAAAGTACCTCGCCTAATTCGTACTTATTTGCGACAGGCATCAGTTTCCTTCTCTTTTCCTGCGTAGATCCGTGAAGAGAAAGCGCCAGTGTGATCTGCAGACGTTCCTCTGCCAGTTCCAGTATTTTCGGTACGATCCCGCATGTAGAAACAGTCACATTCCGCTGACTGATATTCAGTCCGTGTTCATCTGTCAGTATGTGAATGAATTTCAGAAAATTATTATAATTATCAAGCGGCTCTCCTGTTCCCATGATAACGACGTTGGAAACCCTCTCTCCGATAATTTTCTGGATCTGGTAGATCTGACCGAGCATTTCGGATGCAGACAGATTCCGTTTTAATCCCCCGATCGTCGAAGCGCAGAATACACATCCCATGCGGCATCCCGCCTGCGAGGAAATACATACCGAATTACCGTGCTTATACCGCATAAGAACGCTTTCCACCATGTTTCCGTCATACAGACGGAACAAAAACTTGTTCGTTCCGTCCAGTTTCGACTGCTGCCGCTCTGCCATCTGTACCGGAAAGATATCATATTCTTCCGCAAGCTTTTCCCGAAGTTTCACAGACAGGTTCGTCATCTCGTCGAAACGATCTGCAAGCTTCACATGCAGCCATTCATATATCTGTTTTGCCCGAAACGGTTTTTCTCCGAGACGTTCCAGCTCTTTTTGTAATTCTTCATATTCATATGCCCGAATATCTTTCTTCATTCTCATACTTTCCTTTTTCATTTTTCGTATCCTGCCATTTCACCCTTTTGCGCGTCCTGCCATTTCATCCTTTTTCGGCGTTCCGGCATTTTCAGACTTCTTTTTTCCGCAATCGCGCAATAAAAAATCCGTCGCTTTTATGAACTCCCGGAAGAAGCTGGATACAGCCGTTCTCTGTCACGCTTTCCCTCAATTCAAGGCAAAGATCTTCCCTTATATCGTCTGCGTAAAATTCAGGAAATTCTTTCAAAAACCAATGTACGTTTTCGATATTTTCTTTCGGGTTCACAGTACACGTACTGTACAGAAGTTCTCCTCCCGGCTTCACATAAGAAGCCGCGCAGGAAAGGATTTTTCGCTGAAGCTTTACGAGACTTACGATTCCTTCCGGCGACGCTTTATATTTCAGATCTGTTTTCTTCCCAAGCACTCCCAGACCGGAACAAGGCAGATCGGCGATCACAATATCCGCTTTACCCGCTGATTTTTCATCATACACAGACGCATCCTGACAAACCGCGGTTACATTGCAAAGTCCCATACGTTCTATATTTTCCTCGATCAAAGACACTTTATATTCTGTCAGATCACGGGCTTCCACATGACCGGAACATCCGGCTTGACCTTCCATCAAAATGCGTTCCGCCACATCAAGCGCCTTTCCGCCCGGCGCCGCACACAGATCGATCACCTGCGCTCCCGCCTGCACATGCGCCAGTTCTCCTACAAGCATCGAACTGATATCCTGCACGACGAACAGACCTTCCCGAAATGTTTCCAGAGACTCTAAATAATCATATTTTGAAATGAGAAGCGCATCCTTTAAATACGGATGATTTTCCACTAAAACATGTTCTTCCTCAAGCCGCTTTTTCAGCTGCTCCATCGTAATCCGGCTTCTGCAGCGTCTGATCGTTGTCGGCTTTTCTGTCTGGAAATCTTTCAGCATCGTTTCGATCAAAGAAAGATCATACGTTTCTTTCCATAATCGGATGATCCATTCCGGACAGGAATATCGTACCGAAAGCCGTTTGATCGGATCTGACGGATACTCCACCTCATCGATTCCTTTGACAACACTTCTCAGCACGCCGTTGACATAGCCTCTCAGACCGGAAAACCCTTTCTTCACTGCCAGTTTTACCGATTCACTGCAAACTGCATGATCGGGAATACTGTCCATATATTTTATCTGATAGACCGCGCTTCTTAAAATTGCCCGAATTAACGGCTTCATCTTTTTTACTTTTACTTTGGAGAAACAATCCAGAATATAATCGATCTCTGTCATATGTTCCAGCGTTCCTTCCGTAACGCGGGTGATAAATGCTCTTTCCCTTTTCTCAAGATATTGATATTTTGTCAAAACTTCTCTTAATACAATATGACTGTATCTGCCGTTTTCCGTTACTTCCATAAGGATTGCGGCTACGATTTCTCTTTCATTGATCGCCTTTGCCATTATTCTCTCCCAAACACCATTCCTTCTTCCACTTTATATCCGCGCAGAAACGAGCCTGTATCCATTCGTTTCTTGCCGGGCATCTGTACTTCTAAAATACGAAGCACGCCGTCTCCCGTCTGTATGCAAAACGAATCTTTTGCTACGGACACTACCGTTCCCGGCATGGCGTTCTTCCCGGTTTTCTGCGCTGTATGTTCCTCGCTTCCCAGTTCGGTTTGCTCTGCACATTCTTCCTGTGGCTTTGCCAACGCTTTCCATATCTTCATCACTTTTCCGTCCCGGTGTGTATATGCGCTTGGCCATGAATTCAATCCACGCACGAGACGCTCGATCTGCACTGCCGATTTCGCCCAGTCGATATTGCCAAGATCTTTCGTGAGCATTTTCGCATAAGCAGTCGGGCTTTCCGGCTGCTTTTCAAACACTGCTGTTTTATTTTCTATTGCATGCAATGTTTTTACGCAGAGAGCGGCGCCTGCTTCTGCCAGTTTGTCATGAAGCGACTCTCCTGTCTCGTCTTCTGCGATCGGGATCTCGGTCTTTAAAATCATATCTCCTGTATCAAGTCCTTCATCCATCTGCATCGTTGTAACGCCCGTCACGCTCTCTCCTTCTATGATCGCCCACTGGATCGGTGCAGCCCCACGATATTTCGGAAGAGAGATGCATGGACATTAATACATCCGTAAGGCGTCATCTCAAGAATCTCCTTCGGAAGGATCTGACCGAAAGCAACAACGACCATCACGTCGGCATTGTATTTTCTCAATTCTTCCACACACTCAGGATCGCGCACTCTTTTCGGCTGATACACCAAAATCCCATGCTTAACCGCCGCTTCCTTTACAGGCGTAAACTGCATTTCTTTTCCTCTGCCTTTTGGCTTATCAGGCTGTGTGACGGCGAGACACACATCATGCCCCGCTTCCACAAGCGCTTCCAGTGTTCCGACCGAAAAATCGGGTGTTCCCATAAATATGATTCTCATTCTTCCCCTCCTTGCGCATCGTCTTGATCTTCTTCATCATAAGACACTTCATGAAGTCCGTCTTCTGCCAGTTCAACATACAGTTTTCCGTCCAAATGATCAAGTTCATGGCAAAACGCCCTTGCAAGCAAGCCTTCGCCTTCCATTTCGAACTCGTTCATATTTTCATCAAACGCCCGCACTTTTACACGGTCCGGTCTTGTAACGATTCCGAATTTTCCCGGTACGCTTAGACATCCTTCTTCTCCTGTCTGTTCGCCTGAAGATTCGATGATCTGCGGATTGATCAAAACAATCGGACCTTCCCCTACATCGATCACTACGATTCTTTTCAAAACGCCGACCTGCGGAGCCGCAAGACCGACACCGTTGCTTTCATACATTGTCTCAAGCATATCTCCGATCAGTATTTTCGTGCGAAGCGTCATCTTCGGCACTGCTTTACACTGTTTTTCTAATATATCGTCTCCTATTTCTCTAATTACTCTGATTGCCATTTTTCTCCTTCTTTCTATCCGCTACATCGGATTAAAATCAAATTGTATTCTCATTTTATCAAATCCCGAATTAATCTCAATATATTTTTCCGTCCGGTCTTTCAGCACGACAAGATCATGATAGTCCGCGGTTTTTACATAGATCACTTTCCGATAAACATCGTTGATCTTTTCGATCCCCGGACTTGCCGGGCCGATCACGGACGCTTCGATATCCTTCTTCGCTTTTATCATATATTCTTTCAAATAACGGCAGCCTGTTCCAATAACGCCTCATCGGCGCTTGATATAAACACTGCCAGAAGATTTTCTGCCGGGGGATACCCCATCATCGTTCTGTATCGGATCTCTTCCTCATAGAACGCCTCATAATCCTGCGCCGCAGACGTTGCGATCGCATAATGATCGGGACTGTATGTCTGAATCACCGCTTCTCCTTTTTTATCTCCGCGCCCCGCTCTTCCGACCGCCTGAGTCAAAAGCTGGAACGTTCTCTCGCCCGATCTGTAATCATCTGTATACAACGACATATCCGCAGCCAGAATCCCGACTAATGTTACATTTGGGAAATCATGACCTTTTACGATCATCTGCGTACCGACAAGTACGTCCGCCTCTTCATTTGCAAATGCAGACAGTATTTTCTCATGGGAATCTTTCTGTCGTGTCGTATCCATATCCATCCGCAGCACTCTTGCCTGCGGAAATACCGTCTTCACAATCTCTTCGATCTGCTGTGTTCCCGCCCTGAATTCTCCGATATGGTCCGAGCCGCATTCAGGACATATTTTCACACGCGTCTGTTCGTATCCGCAGTAATGACATCTCATCTTTCCGTCCCGATGGACCGAAAGCGACACATCGCAATGCGGACACTTTATAACATGCCCGCATTCCCGGCACGAAACAAACCCGGAATACCCTCTCCGGTTCAAAAAAAGCATCGTCTGTTCTTTCTTTTCAAGCCGCTCTTTCATCAGTCTTTGCAGTTGTTCGCTGAGTATCGAACGATTTCCGTTCTTCAATTCTTTCCGCATATCCACCGTATAAACCTCTGCCGGATCCTGCATTTTAGAACGGTTCTTCATTTCCATCAGAACATACTCGCCGTTTTTTGCCCGATACATGGCTTCCATCGACGGAGTCGCGCTTCCCAGAACAACGCTCGCGCCTTCTGTCTGCGCTCTTCTTAGCGCCGTTTCCCGCGCGTGATACCTCGGCGTCTGTTCACTTTTATAAGTCGGCTCATGTTCTTCATCGATCACGATCAGTCCCAGATTCGGAAAAGGAGTAAAAAGCGCCGATCTCGGTCCGATCATCACATCCACTTCGCCCGTCTTCGCTCATCATCTGATCGTATCGTTCTCCTGCGGACAGCCGGGAATTCATAACAGATACCCGGTCTTTAAATCTTCTGTAAAATCTCATCACAGTCTGGTAAGTTAACGCGATCTCGGGAATCAGAACGATTGCCTGCTTCCCCTTATCTACAACAGACTGTATCATTTCCATATAAACTTCTGTTTTTCCGCTGCCCGTAACTCCATGGAGCAAATATGTTTTTCGGATTCCGTTTTCATAATCCTTACAGAAACGCATAATCGCACGTTTCTGCTCCTGCGTATAAATAATCTCCTTCTTTTGAATATTTTCCGCATGAACCGGATTACGATACACCTGCTCTGATTCTACGGCGAGAACATGCTGTTCTTCCAACGCGCGTATCACCGTGGCAGTAATATTAAGCTTCTTTCTGACAAGTTCATAATCTAAAAGCGGATCGTCAAGAAGCGCCGCCATCAGACGCGCCCTCGCTTTCTGATTCTTTTCCAGATAATAATGAAGCTGTTTTTCCCCCGTCTCCCGGTCGATCAGCAGTCTGAGCCGCTTTTTTACCTTTATATTTTCTTTTTCTTTGATAGGAAGAACCGTTTTCAAAGACTGCAGCATCGTTCCGCCATAATTCGACTTCATCCATGCCGCCAGCGCGATCAGCTTCGTCTCGATTTCCACGCCGCTTCGCGATATATCAGCGATCTCTTTCACTTTTGAAATATCATAATCACATGTCTTTGACAATGCGGTTACATATCCTTTTGTCTTACGGTTTCCTTTTCCGAAAGGTACGACCACCGCCATCCCCGCTTCCACTTCATGTTCCAGCCGCTCGGGGATCCGGTATTGAAAGATCTTATCCAGTTTTTCATGTTGAATATCTATGATTACATCCGCAAACAATCTCTGTCCCCTTGTCTTTCCTAATTTTCCCTGATTTCCTCAAGTACCTCTGCGATCAGCGTTCTTTCATCCATCGGGTATTTGACTCCTTTGATCTCCTGATAATCTTCATGACCTTTTCCGGCCAATACGATCACATCTCCCGACTGACCATGTTCGATGGCATATTTGATCGCTTCTTTTCTGTCGCAGATCTCCACATATGCCCCGTCAGTCTTTGCGATTCCGACTTTGATATCATTGATAATCTCCTGTGGTTCTTCAAAACGCGGATTATCCGAAGTAATGATCGTAAGATCCGCCAGACGTCCCGACACTTCGCCCATCTCATATCTTCTGTCTTTTGAACGGTTTCCGCCACATCCGAACACACATACAAGACGTTTCGGTTCATATTCTTTCAGTGTTGTCAGCAGGCTCTCCAGACTCATCGCATTATGTGCATAATCGATCATCAGCGTAAAATCATCCGATACTTTTATCATCTCAATACGCCCTTTGACATGCGCTGTTTTAAGCGCTTCTGTTATTTTCTCAGACGGAACACCGAAATGACGGCACACCGCGATCGCAGTCAGCGAATTATACACGCTGAATTTTCCGGGGATATCGATCTCCACATCAAAATCAGCCTTCCCCGCCACATGATACGAAACGCCTAAATATCCCGGCTTCGATACGAGATTTACATTCTCCGCTCTCAGATCCGCTTTCGGAGAAAAACCGAAAGTTTCCACTTTACATGTCGCGCCGCGGAAAATATCTTCATAATAAGGATCGTCTATATTGGCAATGCCAAGTTTGCACTGTTGAAACAGCATTGCTTTGCACCGTTTATAATCTTCAAAGTCTTTATGTTCATTCGGACCGATATGATCTTTTCCGAGATTCGTAAAAATACCGATCTCAAACGGAATTCCCGCCGTTCTGTGAAGCATAAGTCCCTGAGAGGAAACTTCCATAACAACACTGTCGCAGCCTTCTTCAACCATCTGTGCAAAGTACTGCTGGATCGTAAACGATTCCGGCGTCGTATTTGCCGCAGGGATCTTCCGATCTCCGATGATCGCTTCGATCGTACCGATAAGTCCTACTTTATGTCCGACACCTTCTAAGATAGACCGGATCAGATATGTTGTCGTCGTCTTTCCTTTCGTTCCGGTAATTCCGATCACTTTCAGCTTCTCTGCCGGATATCCGAAATACGCCGCAGACATCAGCGCCAGCGCATATCTCGTATTTTCCGCTTTGATCACCGTCACCCCTTTCGGCGCCTCGATATCCCGTTCTGCTATAATCGCCGCCGCGCCTTTTTTTGCCACATCCGAAACATATTGATGCCCGTCAAAAACCGCTCCGCTGATACAGACAAAAACAGATCCGCTTTCTACTTTTCTCGAGTCATTGGCAAGCGTTGTCACTTCTGTTTCGACACTGCCTTGAACAACCTCATATTCTAACCGTTCTAATAATTTGCTTAATTTCATACTCAGCCCTCCCGATTTTATTTTCCTTTTGAAAATCGACCTTTTGACACCTTTATAGAATAACACAAGAAGCGTTTTGTTGCAAAACAAACGTTTTTACTATATAATTAACCGGTATGTATGCATTTTCGGTGACATCAGTCCCGCTTTGTCGTTCTCACACCGAAATGTATCTAAACTGTCTGCATTCGCAGTACGCGATCGTCAATCATATAAGCGATATTGACACAGCAAACATGACTTTAGGAAAGAGAGGGAAAACTATTGTTCACAGATTTTATTACAAACATGATCAACTCGCTGAGCGAGCTGCTCTACAGCCACATTTTGATCATACTGCTTCTCGGAGCGGGAATCTTCTTTACGATCAAAACAAAATTCGTACAGATCCGTATGTTTATCGAATCTCTCCGCGTTGTCGCACAGCCGGGCAGCGATAAGAACGGACTTTCTTCCTTTCAGGCTCTTATGGTATCAACCGCTTCCAGAGTCGGAACAGGAAACATCGCCGGAATCTCAACAGCGATCTGTCTTGGCGGATCAGGCGCAGTGTTCTGGATGTGGCTTACGGCTATTCTCGGAAGCGCATCTGCATTTATCGAAAGTACGCTTGCTCAAATTTACAAACACAAAGCAAAGGACGGAAGTTCTTACGGAGGACCTGCATATTATATTCAGGCCGCTTTGAAGAAGCGTTGGATCGGCGTCCTTTTCGCAGTTGTTTTGATCCTGACTTATATGGGCGGATTCAACCTTGTAGCTTCATTTAATATTGCGGATTCCTTCCGTGTCTATTCTTTCTTCAATCCGGAATGGACTCCGCTCATTGTCGGAGCGATCCTTGCGGTTGTATTTGCTTTGGCTGTATTCGGAGGAAGTAAAAAGATCTCACAGATTACGGAAGTGCTTGTTCCGGTTATGGGTATCTTTTACCTTGCAGTTTCTTTATTCATCATCCTGAAACATTATCAGCTTGTTCCTGTAATGTTCACAAGCATTTTCAATAATGCATTTGACGTACAGGCCATCTTCGGAGGGTTTGCCGGATCCTGCGTTATGCACGGTATCAAAAGAGGACTGTTCTCCAACGAAGCCGGTGTCGGTTCTGCTCCGAATGCAGCGGCAAGCGCGGCAGTTTCCCATCCGGTAAAACAAGGACTTGTGCAGATGCTTTCTGTATTCATCGACACTATCCTGATCTGCTCCGCAACAGCGTTCATGCTTCTTTGTTCCGGCGTAGAGCGACTTCTAAATTGGCAGGAATGCCGTGGGTTCAGGCAGCGGCTTCCAGCTCGCTTGGCGGTTTCGGTACGATCTTTATTACGATCGCACTTTGCCTGTTTGCCTTTACAACGCTGATCGGAAACTTCTACTATGCGGAAATGGGGCTGAAATTCCTCTGCGGCAGAAAACCGCCGAAAGCAGTGATCAATTACATTTCGTATTATCGCCGCCGCATCGTACTTGCAGGCGCGACAATGGAATTCAGCATCGTATGGAACACAGCGGACGTACTGATGGGATTGATGGCTTTAATCAACCTTCCTGTCATCCTCATCTTATGCAAACCGGCAATTCAGGCTATGAACGACTATACAAAGCAGAAAAAAGCCGGAAAAGATCCAGTCTTTAAAGCTGCCGATATCCAGTTAAAAGACAAAACAGATTTTTGGAATTAAAGAGAAACCGGGACAGTCGATCTGACTTTCCCGGTTTTTGAATATTGAACACTTTTTATTTATATCGTTGCTTTCTTATTTTATAACTCTGTTATTTTCTTGCATACATATCTTAAGATCTTTCTTAAGTCTTCGATCGTTACTTTTTCGTCTCCTGTCACATCTCCGGCTTTCATCTGTGTTTCCGTCAAATTGGTCTTTTTACAGATATATCTCAACGCAGTGCGGACGTCTCCGACATCGACTTTACTGTTGGCATCCACATCGCCTCTGATATAGTCCTGCGGCTGAGTCATCTCATCGATTTTTGCAAGAAGTGTTTCACACTTTGTTTTTACTTCTGCAAGAATTGTCTTCTCTTCTTCCGCTGCATTTTCAACTGCTGTTACCGCGTCTTTCAATGTGTTTTGCACTAAGCTCTGTCTGTAACCTTTACTGTGTCCACAGACAGATGCGAGATCCTTTTCTGAAGGTCGGAACAAGGATTGATCGTTATTTTGCAGCTTGTACTGTTTCCTCTGCGATCCTCTGCTATGATCGTGTACTCTTTCTTCCGATTATTTTGATTATCTGCGGAAAGAGAAATTTCCGTTCCTGCTTCTTGTTTCCCGTTTACAGTCACAGATGCAAGATCGTTGTCAGCGTCTCTTACCGTTATCTTTTGTGTAGCGTAATAATTTCCACCGTTTTCCACTCCCTCAATAACCGGAGCTGTCCCCTTCGGCTCTTCATACTCTGCTGAAGCGATCTTCAAAACAGAGTTATCTCCTGTTCCATACAAATCTTTCGTCCGTCCGTCATAGGCAAAAGTAATAGCATCATCATAATAAACAGTATTAAATACATAACCGTTTTCAACGCTTCCGTTGTTCTTATCCCATGCCATGAACAGTCCGCCGCGCTCTCCCGCTGTCCCGTCATCGCTGTTCGTCACATCCACAAGATAATTTCCGTCTCCGATCGTCACGATATTCCACATATGCGGTCCTTCTCCCGTACCGCCTCTCATCATGCCGGTTACGCTGCAGCAATTATATCCCGGATCAAGAAAATCGCTCATATCGCATAAATACTGAAATGCTTTTGCATATCCCTCGCATACAACATTCGTACTTTCATCTCCGTCAAATACATAGATCATCTGCCACGGATCTCCGTAAGCGACACCCGGTTTCACAGCATCATAATTATACGATGTCAGATCACAGATTTCTTCTTTATAAGATTCCATCTTCTCATAATCTTTTTCGGCTTTATGCTTCTCTATGATTTTTCGCGCATTCTCCGCCGCCGAACTGGCTGCCCCTGTCTTCTTGCTGTCAACCGTACACTTCGTCTTGTATTGCTGTTCGATTTCCGGTTCCGCATAAGCATCCGCAGCCGGGAAATTTATATCAATCTCCACAACTTCCCGTCCCGAAATTCTGCCGTTAAACCATGTGGACGCCGTTTTATTATACCAGTACAAATCATACGGACAGTCCGCAAGAAGCGCCGCAATCACTTTACTTAAACTAAATCCTTTAAATGCGCCGCCTTCATATGTAATCCCCTGCCCCGCAACGGAAAGCGTAAATTTCGTAGATACATACTGTCCTGACGGTTCGCTTCCGTCCGCCGCTTTTCCGTCCGCGATATTAGCGGCTATTTTTTTCAGTTCATTATATACATATTTGTCCGCTCCGGTTAAAACATTCTGCCCGATATTGCCGTAAACTGCAGGCGTACGATAGCTTTCGCTCTCTTCACCGTAAAATGTCTGTTCTACATACTGAGCAAACAACTCCTCGTTTCCGGGAACTTGATCCGCTCTCGGAATGATGCTCTCTCCTTGAATCTGAGCAACTTTACTATCTACTGTAAGTTCCTCTGCCTGAACTGTTTCCGTCATTCCTGCCGCCATCGGCGATGCCACAAGCATTGCCGATGCAAGAACAAGACTGACCCCGCCTCGTACTTCCTTTTTCATTTTCCGCCTCCATAAACTTCTTCCATCTTTTTCCGTCTGCCTGTAAAACACTTTACATGATTATGCAATTTTATCACAAATTCAGTTCACTTAAAAGATGATCGACACATCATTTTATTTTTTGTACATTATTTAAACATTTCTTTTGTTTTCATAATTTTTTCAAGAAACTTTTCTCCGGCTTATGTGCAATATAACGAATCATCCCCATATCATCTCTATCACCCGCTCAAGATCTTCCGCTTGTTTCCATAGGAATTGTTTTACTTCTTCCGGAGGCTGCACAAGATCGGGAACAACGATCACGCGCATACCTGCCGCATGTGCCGATATTGCTCCTGAAGGCGCGTCTTCCAAAGCGACCGCATCTTCCGGCTCAATCCCGATACTTTTACACGCTTTCAGATAAATCTCCGGCGAAGGCTTTCCTTCCTTCACTGTATCCCCGAACACTTTGCCGTCAAAATAATCGTACAATCCCGCTCTTTTCAAAGACTGCTCTGCGTGTATCTGCCGCGAAGACGTTGCAAGTCCGATCATACATCCATGACTTTTTGCGGCATTCAGCAATTCCGGAGCGCCTTTTTTTCACCGCTATTCCTTCTTTATCCGCAATCTTATAATAATATTCCCGTGTCATTTGCGCAAATCGATCCATCGGAAAATCCAAATCAACGTTCGTCTTGAAATATTCTGTCCGCCTCTTCAAGTTAAATCCGACTGTATTATAGATGTGATCTCCGAAGTTTTCATATCCAAGTTCTTTTCCCGCATAATCCCAAGACCGTTTTACAACTTTTTCCGAGTCAAGAAGAAGTCCGTCCATGTCAAAAACCAGCCCCTTCACAGAGACCGGTTTTTTTCTTAATCAAGAGTCGCACTCCTGCACTGTTCACATTTTTCTGCGGGCTGCTCCGCCTCTTTTTGCTCTTCCTGGCTGCGAAACGTCACCGTTCCCGCCGCAGCATCCATTCCGTCAACGATTGCCAGAGACTCAAGCTGAAAACCGAGGTTGCGGATGATCCTTCCTCCCGACTGAAAGCCTTTTTCAATCGCGATCCCGATTCCTTCTACTGTCGCGCCTGCGGACTGAACGATCTGGATCAATCCCTGAAGAGCGCATCCGTTCGCAAGAAAATCGTCGATAATAAGAACATGATCTTCCGGCGTCAGGAATTTTTGAGATACGATCACATGATTTCTGCATTTGTGTGTAAATGACTCCACTTCCGCTACATACATTTCTCCGTCAAGATTGATACTCTGCGATTTCTTTGCAAACACAACCGGCACATCAAAATGCTGTGCCGCCACGCAGGCAATACCGATCCCCGACGCTTCGATCGTTAAAATTTTATTAATCGGCTTTTTCGCAAAACGTCTCTTAAATTCAGCCCCATCTGATCCAACAGCTTAATGTCCATCTGATGATTCAGGAAGCTGTCTACTTTCAATACGTTTCCTTCTTTCACAACCCCGTCTTTTACAATGCGTTCTTCTAAAAAATTCATCTTCTGCTCCTCTCGTTTTCCTGCCTGTGCAGATTATTTTTCCATCTTATTCTTCCATATCGGTTCTTTCTTCGTCGCCGCCTTCCGCCTTTTCATCAAATACACGGAACACTCTTCTTAATATACAGGAATTAATAAAAGCAAGAATACCTGTTCCCGCCAAGATCCAGACCGGGATCGTAAGCATAAGGATTCCCGTATTCCACCACGACAAAACAACCGCTCCGACTGTCAGCGCTGTCATCAAAATTGTATAAGGTAATTTTGCCACCGTTAAAAGGAGCGCATTTTTCAGCGTAGCCCCTATCGTATTTTCATATCTTGCAGTCAGCGCAAATGAATAAATCGTTACTGAAATCAAAAAAAATGCAAGCAGTAAAAAAACACTTTTAAACACCATTCCCAGTGTCCCCGGCATCATTTCCGATATTCTGTAATCAACAAAACAAACGCCTCCGCACAAAAGCAATATAAGCCATATGATTGTACTTTGCTTAAAATTCAACTTAAATGCATGAAGAAACCCTTTAAATATATAACCTTCTTCATTTTTTACAAGTTTCAGCATTACTGTATACAACGCTGTTGTCGATGCTCCGATCGTAATGATCGGCAGTGAGCAAACAAGCCACAAAACATTCAGACACACGATATCGCAAATCTTTGAAAGCACACGCATAATACCGCTGTCAGTAACATCACCCCGCATGATCCGCCTCCCGTTTTTTCTATTGTAAACTACAGTATAGCACAGAAAAGCCTGTATAGCACAGGCTTTTCACATCTTCTTTCGGATAATCACCGGAAGCGATAAAAGATGCGTTCCGGAATCGCAAGCAGCCGTCAAGTTCCCAGGCAAGTCCGGGATTCGGCTCTTCGCCGTTACAAAAAAACAGTCCAACCACAACGGCTGAAACCGGCTGAACTGTTACGATAAAAAAATAGAGCGGGTGATGGGAATCGAACCCACGTATCCAGCTTGGAAGGCTGGTGTTCTACCATTTGAACTACACCCGCGTCATCTCTGACACAAGTAGT
>ENA-OQCE01000718-OQCE01000718.1-human-gut-metagenome-genome-assembly--contig:-NODE-718-length-15735-cov-7.426384_pt1 | contig 15735 bp, 18 predicted proteins | sample MGYA00242495_ERZ504572 | MGnify/ENA primary metagenome ERZ504572 (study PRJEB26092, sample SAMD00036228) | human gut metagenome | host: Homo sapiens | study: EMG produced TPA metagenomics assembly of...
CACAGCTCTTGATTGGTGATAGAATAGTGAAGACAATCAATAGAGATGGAGAATAGAAATCAATGAAAATAGACAGAGAGGCACCGATAGGAGTATTTGATTCCGGTGTGGGAGGGCTGAACTGTTGCGCGTGAGATCATGCGTAATCTTCCTTCAGAAAAAATCGTATATTTTGGTGATACGGCGAGAGTGCCTTACGGAAGTAAATCGAAGGAAACTATCATCCGGTATTCCCGGCAGATCATTCGTTTTCTTCAGCAGCAGCAGGTAAAGGCGATTGTGGTTGCATGTAATACAGCCAGCGCTTTTGCCCTGGATGCAGTGAGGGATGAGTTTGACATTCCCATCATTGGCGTGATAGAACCGGGGGCTAAAGTGGCGGCTGCCCAGACCAGAAATAAGAGGGTAGGAATCATTGGTACTGTGGGAACTGTAGGAAGTGGGATACATGCAGAGTATCTGAAGCATCTGGATCCGGAGATCACTGTTTTCGGCAAAGCATGTCCGCTGTTTGTGCCACTGGTAGAAGAAGGGTGGCTTCATGATCCGGTGACTGATGAGGTCGCTGCCAGATATCTGAAGGAACTTCAGGATAAGCAGGTGGATACACTGATATTGGGATGTACTCATTATCCATTGCTTCGTTCCACCATCAGAAAGATCATGGGAGACGGAGTATGTCTGGTGAATCCGGCTTATGAAACCGCACTGGAGCTGGGAAGGCTTCTGGAGGAAAAAGGACTTGCCGGTGAAGGTACAGAGAAGAATGAATTTCCGTATCGCTTCTATGTGAGTGATCTGGCAGATGAGTTTAAGGCATTTGCCAATTCGATTCTTCCATATGATGTGGAGATGACGAAAAAAATAGATATTGAGAAGTATTAAAAACAGCAGATTGCTGAATGGTTATAATATAGATACATAAAAACAGGTTTTGAACAGTATAAAAACAGGAGTATGAGAAGAATGGATAAAGAAGTGCTGATTCATGTAAGGGGACTTCAGACAATGGATGCAGACGGTGAACAGGAACCTCTGGAGATTGTTGTACCGGGACAGTATTATTTCCGGAACGGAAGTCATTATCTGCGCTATGAGGAAGTCATGGAGGATTTTGCAGAACCTACCGTCAATTACATAAAAATTTCCCGGAAGAATGGAGGTTCGCAAGAAAGGTGTGGTCAATGTTCATATGGTTTTTGAACAGGGTAAGAAGAATATGACTTACTATACCACTCCCTATGGAACCATTGAAATGGGGATTGCGGCGACGAATCTGAATCTGCAGGAGAGTGATGGCGGTCTTGATATGAAAGTGGATTATGCGCTTGATATGAACCAGGAGCATGTGGCAGACTGTTATCTTGCGATTAAGGCACAGCCAAAGGACTGTAAGAATTTTACAATTTGATCAGATCTGGTAAGTTCTCTGCTTCGTTGCAGATATCTGTCTGATCCAAACAGAAAAAGGTCAGTGATCTGTGTGTATGGATGACACGATTCACTGACCTTTAGTTTATATGTCTGACTGCATTTATCTGGCAGTTTTGTCTTTCTTGAATTTTGCAAAGAAACCTTTCTTTTTGGGAGCCGGTGTCTGAAGGGAACCGCGGATTCCTTTTACGCCTACAATATAAAGACCGCTTACTTCGGCTTTGATTTCTTTCTTAAGCGGGATCAGGTCGAAAATCTTCTCATCTGCGATCATAATCGCAATCTTTGGTCCGATTTTAGCTTTAACGATTGGAGCTTGGAACGGCGCATAAGTTTAGGTGTCTGTTCAATTACCATCTGAGGAAGTCCGGATTCTTTCAGTGGCATCCTCTTTTTATCGATAACCAGCATGGAAACGGTTTGTTTAGTTGCTTCAATCTGAGCCTGCTGTTCTTCCTGTTTCTTCTGGGCTTTTTTTCCGAAGAAATATAAACCGATCAGTGCAGCGATCAGGATAACAAGAATGACCAGAAGGACTATTGTTACTGTACTCATTTGCATCCTCCCTAATGTATGTGTTTTCACAGGGACTGTTGGTACGGACAGTCCATTGCATAAAAATTATTTTATCATTAAATAAGGTAAAACGCAATTGCAAAAAAAGAATTAATGGATGGAAAGCGGTAGAAATTTACATTATGAAAGGTTATAATTGTAGCAAAACTGTAATGCGACAATATTTGCCGGAGAGAACAGTAATGGTAAATATGCGGAACAGTTAAAGACATTTTTACAGGATGGAATCACAATGTGTGGTTATAATATATGTAACGGGAATTGTGGAGTTATTTTGTGACAGAATAATTTGTGAGTAAAAAACGGATATGATAAAAAGGAGAAAAGCATGAGCGAATTAAAGCCCGACTCTGAGAAGAAAGAGGAGCGACTTTCAGATAAGGAAAAAGTAAATACAGAAAAGACAAATGCAGAAGAACTAAATGCAGAAGAACCAAATGCAGAAAAACCAAATACAGAAGAGATAAACGAAGAACCTCCGGCAGCAAGCGAGGACGAAGATTTCTTTTTTGATGATAATAAAGCTTATGAAGCCCGTAGGGCAGCCAGACTGGAACGCCGCAATAAACTTCGCCGCAGAAAAAAAAGACTGCGTATCGCAGGCTGCATAGTGGTGGCGGCAGCCGCTGCAATTGGGATTGGAATAGGATTTTACGGGGAAGAACTGCAGAATTTTGTCAGTGAGCAGCAGGTTAAGATTGCGCAGATGGTGAAATCTGCAGACAGGAAAACAGAAGAAGAAAAAACAGCTCAGCAGACAAATGCAGAGGCAGAAGCTGAGAATGCGGTGACACCTGAAGTTCAGGATACGGATGGACTGAGTGAAGAGGACAAAACTCTTTACAGGCAGGCAAAGTATGCTGCAAAACAGTATGATTATGATAAAGCCATAAGTATGCTGCAAAACAGTGAGACTTATCAGACAAGTGAGAAGTTTCAGCATGCGGTTAAGGTTTATCAGAAAAAGAAGGAATCCTGCGTTTCCTGGCCGTTAGACCAGGTGACACACGTCTTTTATCATACTCTGATCAAAGATACCGGTAAGGCTTTTGACGGGGATTACAAGTCAGGAGATTACGATCAGGTTATGACAACGATTGATGAATTTAACCAGATACTCAGAGCATGTATGATAAGGGATATGTCATGGTCAGCATTTATGACATGGCGACAGCGGATGAAAATGGGAATATGAATGCAGGGGAGATTCTCCTTCCTCCGGGTAAAGTACCGTTTGTGCTTTCGCAGGATGATGTGTGTTATTATCATTATATGGACGGGGACGGATTTGCAACCAAACTTATCGTAGATGAGGAAGGAAAAATCCGCAATGAATATGTGGAAGATGATGGCAGTATTTCTGTAGGCGATTATGATATGGTTCCTCTGATCGATCGTTTTGTAGAGGAACATCCTGATTTTTCTTACAGAGGTGCTAAAGGAATTGTTGCCCTTACCGGTTACAATGGAATTCTTGGTTATCGCACAGACAGCAGTTATGAAACCCGTCCGGATGATCTGGATGCAGATAAAGTAAAATGGCTGGATGAGCATCCGGATTTTAATCTGAATACAGAGAGAGAAAATGCAGCCAGAGTAGCGCAGGCTATGAAAGATGAAGGCTGGCTGTTTGCAAGCCACACATGGGGACATCAGAATGTAAGTCAGATCAGTCTGGAGAGATTACAGGTAGATACACAGAAGTTTAAAGAGAATGTTGATCCTCTGATAGGCGGAACAGATATTATTATTTTTGCATTTGGAGCAGATCTTACCAGTGTTGAAGATTATTCGGGGGAGAAGTTCGAATATCTTAAGAGCCAGGGCTATAATTATTACTGTAATGTGGATTCAAGCCAGTATTTTGTGCAGATCCGCAGTAATTATTTCCGGCAGGGAAGAAGAAATCTGGACGGATACAGAATGTACTATAATCCGGAACTTCTCTCAGATCTGTTTGATGCACAGTCTGTGTTTGATTCTTCCAGACCGGTGCCGGTTCCAACTATGGGGTGAGTATGATCTCTGTGCATAACTGAAAGGGGACAATATATGAGAAAAAGGATAGCATGTGTAACAGCAGCTATTTTGAGTATTTCGTTAGGAGTAAGCGGATGTGGGCTCATTCCGTTTGAACAGGATATTCCATTTCTGAGTTCCAGAGCTGAAAATGCGGAAACTGAGAAAAAAACAGAACAGCAGACAATTGATGAACAGGATGCTGATACAGAGAAAAGTACAGAAGATACACAGCAGGATGATGGTCTGAATGAGGGAGAGCAGACTGACAACGAAGATACAGAAGAGGCAGATGAGAAACAGGAAAATCCTATGGAGCAGGCAGCGCTTATGGCTGTACAGTATGATTATGATGGTGCCATAGAACTGCTTAAGAGTCAGCCGGATTACGAAAGTAATACGGATATGCAGAGTGCAGTTTCGGATTACGAAAATACGAAAGCCACCTGTACAGAATATCCGCTGGAGCAGATCACGCACGTGTTCTTCCATACACTGATCAAAGACACTGCCAGAGCATTTGACGGGGATTCAGACAGTAATGGATATAACCAGTATATGACAACAATTGATGAGTTTAACAAAATCATACAGAGTATGTATGATAAGGGATATGTCATGGTCAGTCCGCACGACATGGCGGTTATCAATGAGGATGGAACTATGTCCAGAGGCAGTATTATGCTGCCACCGGGAAAAATTCCATTTGTGCTTTCTCAGGATGATGTAAGTTATTATCACTATATGGACGGAGATGGTTTCGCATCGAAACTTGTAGTGGATTCCAATGGTGAGGTTAAGAACGAATATATTGAGGATGACGGAAGTGTTTCCACAGGGGATTATGATATGGTTCCGCTGATCGATACTTTTGTAAAAGAACATCCGGATTTTTCCTATCATGGAAGAAAGGGAATCCTTGCAATGACAGGTTATGACGGTGTTCTGGGATATCGTACGGATATTGCATATAAGACCGGAAAAAAACTGCAGGATGATCAGAAAAAATTCCTGGAAGATCATCCGGATTTTGACTATAAGCAGGAAGTGAAAAATGCAAAAAAGGTAGCTAAGGCTATGAAGGCAGAAGGTTGGGAATTTGCAAGCCATACATGGGGACATAAGGATGTGGCTGCCACTTCTCTGGATGATCTGAAAAGAGATGATAAAAAATGGAAGAAATATGTGGCTCCCATACTTGGAGAAACAGATATGATCATTTTTGCATTTGGTGCGGATATCGGAAGCTGGGAAGGATATTCGGCAGACAATGAGAAATATGAGTTTTATAAGAGTCAGGGATACCGCTATTTCTGTAATGTAGATTCCAGTCAGTATTTTGTACAGATTACAGATGATTATTTTCGACAGGGAAGAAGAAATCTGGATGGATACAGAATGTATTATAATCCGGAAATGCTCAGTGATCTTTTTGATGTATCGGAAGTATGGGATTCTTCAAGACCAACTCCGGTACCTGGAATGTAGAAGGGAGTATTGATTATTATGAAGAAAAAAATATATCTTGCCATGCTTGCAGTTTGTTTTGCACTGACAGCATCTGCGTGTGGTGATGGCGGTGCTGTTATCACAGACGGTACAAAGACAGAAGGAGCTGCTGACGGGAAGAAAGCAGAGACAGGAACTACGCGTCTTGTTTCTGTTGAGAATGTAGAGAAATATATTACGATCGGAGAATATAAAGGACTGACTCTGGACAATACGGTAGATGCGATCACTGACGATGATGTACAGGCTCAGATCGATGAGGATCTGAAAGATAAGGCAGAACCTGTATCTGATGCGGCAAAAGAAGGGGATCTGGTGACTGTAAATTATACAGGCACTAAAGACGGACAGACTTTTGACGGTGGTACTGCCAATAACTATGACTTTGTGATCGGCGACGGACAGATGTTTGAGGAGTTTGAAAATGGTGTGATCGGGATGAAAAAGGGTGACACAAAGGAGATTAAAATTGATTTCCCGTCAGACTATGCAGACGAAACTCTGGCAGGTAAGGAAGTTATATATAAGGTTACGGTGCAGAACGTGCGGCGTGAAGGAGAACTTACAGATGAATGGGTTGCAAAGAACACTGATTATACAACAGTAGATGATTATCGTGAGAGTATTCGCAGTGAACTTGAGAAAAACGCAAAGGAATCTGCGCAGGAGGTTCTTAAGAATACTGCATGGAGTACAGTGCTTGAGAACTCTGAAGTAAAAGAATACCCACAGGAAGATGTGGATAAGGCTGTTTCTGAATTTAAGAAGAGTATGGAAGTTTATGCAAAACAGGCCGACATGACTCTGGAAGAGTTTACAGACAGTCAGGGTATTTCGCAGGATGATTTTGATGAACAATGTCAGCAGTATGCAGAGGGTAAGGTTAAGCAGAACCTGATCGTGCAGGGGATTATGGATGCAGAGGGACTGTCACTTGACGACAAAGAGAGCCTTCAGCTGCAGGATAAACTGGTAGAACAGATGGGTGTTTCCAGTATTGCAGAGCTGGTTGGAACTTACGGACAGGATTATGTAGATGAATCAGTCGGACTTCTCAGAGTGGAGGAGTTCATTATAAAAAATGCGAGTGTGAGTGAGAAAGTCGCAAACGGTGATGTGCTGGCAGATGATGCAGATGCTGCGGCAGAAAATGCAGAACAGGACAGTGATCAGAATGTATCAGATGAAGATACTGATGATTCCGGACAGGACAATTCAGATGTAGATGAGAATCTGGAAGAGGAATTAGGTACGGAAGATGTTGATCAGAGTGAATAATTGGCATTGTATTTACCTGATAAATGAGTTATGATTATTGATAAAAGTGGATTACTCCGTACTGTGATGTACGCTGTCAGGGACTAATTAACAAAAAGAAGCGGGGAAAGGAAACCATGGATAAGAGGGTGTTGCGCGAAAGAATGCGCAGAAAAAAACGCCAGATGATGATCAGGCATTATACAAAGATCGGACTTTGTGTTATTGGCATGATTCTGGCGGTGGTGTTTGTGGTGAGAGGAATTATTATTCCGATCGCACATCATGTAGCCGGAGGCGGAAGCAGTGATCAGACTGTGCAGGCTCAGGCAGATACAGAGGAAGTTCAGGCAAATTCCGATGCTGCGGTGAGACAGCCATTGAAGGGTAAATCAGATACAGATAAGATTGCCGCGATGACAGCCGGATGGCATGAGGATGCTAACGGAAAGTGGTATCAGAATACAGATGGTACATATTTTTCAAATGGATTTCAGGATATAGATGGTGTTACCTATTCTTTTGACGAAAACGGATATATACAGACAGGATGGGTAGAAAAGGGAGTGAAGGATTATTACTTTAATGAAGACGGATCTTATGATCCGAGTAAGGTACGTCCGATGCTGGCACTGACTTTTGATGATGGTCCGGGAGAGTATACAGATGAACTGCTGGATTGTCTGGAACAGAATAATGCTCATGCAACATTCTTTATGCTTGGTCAGAATGTCAGTTCATATCCGGATGCGCCAAAACGTATGCTGGAACTTGGCTGTGAGATTGGAAGTCATTCATGGGATCATACACAGTTGACGACAATTGATCTTGACGCAGTTGCAAAGCAGTTCTCTGATACAGATGATGCATTGATTCAGGCATGTGGCCAGGCTGCGAGTGTGGCGCGTGCGCCTTACGGGGACGGAAATTCAGATATTTATAATACTGTAAATAAGCCGTTCTTTATGTGGTCACTGGACACAGAAGACTGGAAACTTTTGGATGCAGATGCGGATTACAGTGCAGTAATGAATGGAGATCTGACAGATGGAACTATCATCCTGATGCATGATATTCATGAGCCATCTGTAAAGGCTGCTTTGAGATTGATACCGGATCTTATTGCACAGGGATATAAACTTGTAACGGTAAGTGAGATGGCAGAAGCAAGAATGTGACCTTACAGAATGCATGTTATGTGGATTTCTGGCCGAGTACACTCAGTAATGGAGATGTGCCGGGATATCAGGGCGGTTCCGATGCAGCAGCTTCTGCAGACGGAACAGATGGTACATCTGATGCAAGCGCAGATTCTTCTGACGGAAGCACAGATTCCTCAGACGGAAGTGAGGATTATTCGGATGGAAGTTCAGACGATGGAAGCTATGATGATGGAAGTTCGGATGACGGAAGTTATGATGATGGAAGTTCAGATGATTCGGAAGATTACAGTGATGATTCTGTAGATTACGGAGATGGAACGGAATAAAAAACATATGCAATCCTGCAGTGTGGATCATACAGAGTAATTACGAACATACGAAAGAGCAAAGAAGAGAGCAAAGGTACTTCTTTGCTCTTTATGTTTTTTACAAAAAACACATAAAATATATAAAAAAATTGTTAAATATACACATATTTTTAATTGACGTATGGAATGTCCGTTGGTATAATAAGGCTTATAGAATGACTAAAAGTCAGTTCGTATTCCTGATTGAACTTGCTGTAAGATAGTTACTGTTCATACGCCAAAATTCCATTGCCGCAGGCAATCTGGAATGAACTTTGGCTACGTTACTGAGAATGGAGTGAGCAGTAACGTAAGATATCCTGTTACAGTATTATTTTATGGAATCAGTATCTGCAAAAAAGATAGAAACCGAAGTTAAGGGAGGACTCCAGATGGGTGTGAGTATGAAATTTACGGATTTGGATCAATATTTATTTGGACAGGGAACCAATTATGAAGTATATAAGAAACTGGGTGCCCATCCGACTACATACAGACGAAAAAAGGGTGTATATTTTGCGGTCTGGGCACCGAATGCACAGTCTGTTTCTGTAATTGGTGAATTTAATGACTGGGAGGAAGAAGCAAACCCGATGGAGAAGGTTGGTCCGATCGGTGTTTATGAGGTATTTGTTCCGGGGGCAAAGATCGGACAGCTGTATAAATTCTTTATCGTGGGTGCGCATGGAGAGAAGCTTTATAAGGCAGATCCCTATGCAAATGAAGCTGAACTCCGTCCGGGTACAGCCTCCAGGATCACAGATATCACAGACTATAAATGGAAGGATGCCACATGGATCAAGAACAGAGAGAAGTTTGATGAGCAGGTAGAGCCTATGGCAATCTATGAGGTTCATCCGGGTTCATGGAAGAAGCATCCGCAGTCAGAGGAAAACGAAAAAGGATTTTATAACTATAGAGAATTCGCACATGCCCTGGCAGCCTATGTGAAGGAAATGGGATATACCCATGTAGAGCTTATGGGAATCGCAGAGCATCCTTTTGACGGTTCCTGGGGATATCAGGTGACCGGATATTATGCACCGACTTCCAGATATGGAACGCCGCAGGATTTCAAGTATATGGTGGATTATTTACATCAGAATAAGATTGGAGTTATCCTTGACTGGGTACCTGCACATTTTCCGAAAGATGCCCATGGTCTTGCGAACTTTGACGGAACCGCAGTGTATGAGCATGCAGATCCGAGACAGGGAGAACATCCGGACTGGGGTACCAAGATTTATAATTACGGACGCCCGGAGGTTAAGAACTTCCTGATCGCAAATGCTCTTTACTGGGTGGAGGAGTGCCACGTAGACGGACTTCGTGTGGATGCTGTTGCTTCCATGCTTTATCTTGATTATGGTAAGAAGGATGGAGAATGGATCGCAAATAAATATGGCGGAAATCAGAATCTGGAGGCTATTGAATTCTTTAAGCATCTGAATACAGTAGTTCTTGGAAGGAATCATGGAACTGTGATGATCGCTGAGGAATCTACTGCATGGCCGATGGTTACAGGGGATGCAGAGAAGGACGGACTTGGTTTTAGTCTGAAGTGGAATATGGGATGGATGAATGACTTCCTGGAATATATGAAGCTGGATCCGTATTTCCGTAAATTTAATCATAATAAGATGACTTTCTCCATGTCATATGCATACAGTGAGAGATATGTATTAGTTCTTTCTCATGATGAGGTGGTTCATCTGAAATGCTCCATGCTTGAGAAGATGCCGGGAGAGTTACCGGACAAATTCAGGAATTTAAAGGCTGCCTATTCATTTATGAACTGCCATCCGGGTAAGAAGCTTCTGTTCATGGGACAGGAATTCGGACAGCTTCGTGAATGGAGTGAGGAGAGAGAACTTGACTGGTTCCTTCTGAATGAAGAGCCACACAAGGAACTTCAGAATTATGTGCATGATCTCCTGACTATTTATAAGAAATATCCGGCACTTTATGCCGGTGATAATAATCCGGAAGGATTTGAGTGGATCAATGCGGATGACGGGGACAGAAGTATTTTCAGCTTTGTGAGAAAGTCTCCTACAAAGAGAAACAATATTCTTTACATAGTTAACTTTACACCTGTTGACCGTCCGGATTACAGAGTTGGTGTTCCGAAGAAAAAACAGTACAAGCTGATCATGGACGAGAATGGACTTCTGGAGCAGCCAAAGACATTTAAGGCAGTGAAACAGGAATGTGATAACAGAGAGTTTTCCTTCGCATATCCGTTGCCGGCTTATGGGGTTGCGATTTTTACATATTAATTTTTCGGGATGATTTCAGGATATATGTAAATATCTGAGAGAATTATTGTCAGGGGTATGTTATTTATTTGACAATATTGCAGGGTAAGCCCGATAATATATGAAAAATTCGTGAAATATAAATAATTGCTTTTGAAATTTATCTGCGTTATAATTATCGCGAACATAAGGAATAGAGAGAATAATGGTTTCCATGTTGAAAGGAGAATGAACATGAAAGTATCTAACATTAAAGACATCGATAAATTTTTTTCTGTAGTTGACAGCTGCGAAGGCAGAGTAGAATTAGTAACAGGCGAAGGTGACAGACTGAACCTTAAATCTAAATTATCCCAGTATGTATCTCTGGCAAACATTTTCTCAGGCGGAGAGATTCCGGAACTTGAGATCGTTGCTTATGAGAAAGACGATATTGATAAATTAATGAGCTTTATGATCAACGGTTGATCATTAGTGTATACAGGCGGGGGCATGATGGTGAATCATGCCCCTTTCTTTGATGTGAACAGGCAGGTTGTTCTGAAAGTATTGAACAACTGCAGGATATCTGTAAACCAGGGGGCACAAGTGTTTCCTGGTCAAAATGCGTTGATGGCAGACTTGAATACATTGGACATCTTATGTATAATGAGTACGTTACAGGCAAATATATAAACAGACAGATAATGATGGCAGTTCTAAAAGCTATTCTGTTTGTTCATAAAAATGGCAGAATATAAAAAATGACGGCTATATGGCAGTTATTCAGAAATATAAATTTTAACGAAGAGGAGAAATAAGATAATGGCAACTAAGATTGATATTATTTCCGGTTTCCTTGGAGCCGGTAAAACTACATTGATTAAGAAACTTCTGAAAGAGGCTTATGCAGATGAGCAGGTTGTACTGATCGAGAACGAATTTGGTGAGATTGGCATTGACGGTGGTTTCCTGAAGGAAGCGGGAATCCAGATCCGGGAAATGAATTCCGGATGTATCTGCTGTTCATTAGTGGGAGATTTCGGCACTTCTCTGAAAGAGGTTGTGGACAAATATCATCCGGACAGAATCCTGATCGAGCCATCAGGTGTTGGTAAACTCTCAGATGTTATTAAGGCAGTACAGGGTGTTCAGGGAGATGTGGATATCGTTCTGAACAGCTATACAACTGTAGTTGATGCAAAGAAGTGCAAAATGTATATGAGAAACTTTGGTGAGTTCTTTGATAATCAGGTTGAATATGCAGGTGCGATCATCATGAGCCGTACAGATATCATTGATGAGAAGAAAGCACAGCAGGCAATGGAACTTCTTCGTGGAATTAATGCGAAAGCTGCTATTATCACCACTCCGATTGAGAAACTGGACGGAAAGAAAATCCTTGAGGTTATGGAGAAACCGGTATCTCTTGAGGAAGAACTGATGTCTGAGGAAGAGGTATGCCCGGAGTGCGGACATGTACATGAACATGGAGAGCATCATCATCACGATCACGACCATGATCATGAATGTGGCTGTGGACATGATCACGAAGAACATGAACATCATCACCATGACCACGACCATGAATGCGGCTGTGGACATGATCATGAGGAACATGAGCATCATCACCACGATCACGACCATGAATGCGGTTGCGGACATGATCATCATGACCATCACCATCATCACGCAGATGAGGTATTTACAAGCTGGGGACGTGAGACGATTAAGAAATACACAAGAGAAGGTCTTGAGAAGATGCTTGAGGCTCTTTCCGCTTCTGAAGATTACGGTATTATTCTTCGTGCAAGGGAATGCTTCCTGCAGAAGACGGAACATGGATTTATTTTGACATGGTTCCGGAGGAAACAGAGATCCGTGAAGGTGCACCGGAATACACAGGCCGTCTCTGCGTGATCGGCTCCAAACTGAAAGAAGATAAGCTTGCAGAATTATTTGGGCTTGCATAATGCTCATGAGGAAACAGCGATTTATGGCAATCCTCTAAAATACTGCATCTGGATTCAGCTCATCGGAGCATGAAATCCTGTGTCATAGATGCGAGACTGAATGATTTCGGCAGATAATAACAGAATCAGAATAAAGATAAAGGAATAAATTATATGATGGATGATATCAGAGTTCCCATTTATTTGGTTACGGGATTCCTGGAAAGCGGAAAGACTACTTTCCTGGATTTTACACTGCAGCAGGAGTACTTTGCCATTGACGGCAAAACTCTGTTGATCCTTTGCGAAGAAGGCGAAGAAGAATATGATATGGATAAACTGAAACTTACAAACACAGTTGTGGAAGTGATCGAGGATGAAGAAGATCTGACACCACAGCGTCTGGCTGCCATGGATATCATCCATCAGCCGGAGCGTGTTGTGATCGAGTATAACGGAATGTGGCTTGTAAGTAAGTTTGAGCAGATGGAGCTTCCGGAAGGCTGGGGCATTGAGCAGGAGATTACCTGTGTGGATGCAACTACTTATCAGGTTTATATGGCAAACATGAAATCTCTGTTCATGGATATGATCAGAAATACAGATATGGTTGTATTTAACCGCTGTAAAGAGGGAGATCCGCTTCCTGCATACAGACGAGGGATCAAGGTCGCAAATCAGAGTGCAGAGGTTATCTTTGAAAATGAAGAGGGCGAGATGGATGACATTTTCCAGGATGAGATGCCGTTTGATATCAATGCACCGATCATTGAGATTCCACCGGAAGATTATGGTATCTGGTTTGTGGATGCCATGGATAATCCGGATAAATATGTAGACAAAATTGTCCGCTTTAAAGGACGTGTCATGAAACCACGTGGAATGGGAAGTAAATTCTTTGTTCCGGGACGTGTGGCAATGACCTGCTGCGCAGATGATACCACTTTCCTTGGATACGTGTGCAGAAGCGATTATGCACCGCATATCAAAGAGGGCAGCTGGGTAGAAGTAACAGCGAAGGTCGCATTTGAGAACCGTACAGAATATCAGGGTGAGGGCATTGTTCTTTATGCAAGTGATGTGAAAGAATGCGAGCCGCTTAAGGAAGAGATGGTATATTTTAATTAATTATCTTAGCGTGTGTTTGAAAAATGCTTTCCGCAAGACGTGCGTTACAATTTGCAGGATTGGTTTTTGAACACACTTTAGAGGATGTAAAAAAATAAATTTGACATCAGGACAGGTATGGTAATTCCGGAAAATGGTGTTAAATTAAGCAGGAGACACATATATGTATTTAGTAGTTGGCCTGGGAAATCCCGGGAAACAGTATGAAGCAACACGCCACAATATGGGATTTGATACCGTTGACCGTCTGGTAGAGGATTACAATGTCCCTCAGGGTGGTGTGAAATTTAATGCCATGTACGGTAAAACCATGATCGGCGGAGAGAAAGTGATTCTTATGAAGCCGCTTTCTTTTATGAACCTGAGTGGCGGTCCTGTTCGTGAGATGGCGAATTATTTTAAAATTGATCCGGAATCAGAGCTTATTGTTATTTATGATGATATTGATCTGGAGCCCGGGCAGCTTCGCATCCGCAAGCAGGGAAGTGCGGGTGGACATAACGGGATCAAAGATATTATCCGCCAGCTTGGCACAGAGAAATTTCTCCGTATCAAAGTAGGAGTTGGTGCAAAGCCGAAGGGATGGGATCTGGCAGATCATGTACTTGGCAGATTTTCCACAGAAGACAGGAAACTTGTGGATGAAGCAATAGCAAAGGCGGCAAAGGCTGTGGATATCATAATCTCACAGGGTACAGATGCAGCCATGAACGAATATAACAGAAAAGTACCTGTACAGAAATAAGCAGACAGGAAACAGATGATTGTTCAGCAAAAGGTATAGAAAGCGGTAACTGGAAACAGAAGCCGCTTTTATTACGTCGAAGGATCATGAGGGGTGAAGATGAAAGCATTTTTAACACCTCTGCAGGGGCTTGCAGAGTTTGAACAGATTAAAGAAAAAAGCAAAACGAATAAGGGAATCCTGCAGGTTTCGGGGTGTATGGAATCGCAGAAATCTCATCTGATGTACGGACTTTCCGGGATTGCGCCTTATCGTCTGATCCTGGCGGAGGACGAACGCCGCGCCAGAGAAATTTATGAAGATTACAGATTTTATGACAGAAAAGTGTATTCTTATCCTGCGAAAGATCTTCTGTTCTTTCAGGCAGATATCCATGGAAATCTGCTGATACGTCAGAGGATGAAGGTCATTAAGGCCTTACTGGAAGAGAAAGAACTGACAGTTGTTACAAGTATTGACGGATGTATGGATTTTCTGGAATCTCTGGAAAAGATAAAAGAACAGCTGATTCATTACGAAAGTGACAGCACCGTAGACACAGAACAGCTGAAGAACCAGCTGGTGGCTTTAGGTTACGAGCGGGTAGGACAGGTGGAAATGCCGGGGCAGTTCTCTGTGCGTGGCGGTATTGTGGATATTTACTGTCTCACTGAGGAAAATCCATGGAGAATCGAGCTTTGGGAGATGAGATTGATTCTATCCGGAGTTTTGATCCGGAGAGTCAGCGTTCTCTGGAAAATCTGGAAGAACTTACGATCTATCCGGCGGTGGAGCATATAGGGGACAAGGATATGGTTTCCTTCCTGGATTATTTTCCGGAGGAAAGAACCATAATCTTTCTGGATGAACCAAACCGACTGACTGAGAAAGGCGGGGCTGTAGAAGAAGAGTACAGACAGAGCCGTATGCACAGAGAGGAAAAAGGCAGCCGGAATCTGCCGGAAAACTGGCTTTGTTCTTTTGAACAGCTTCAAAAAGAACTGAATAAACGCAACTGTATTTCTGTATGTGCGCTGGAACCGAAACAGGCAGGCTGGAAAGTGCGGGAGAAATTTTACCTGGAGGTAAAATCAATCAGCGCTTATAACAACAGTTTTGAACTTCTGGTAAAAGATCTTCATCAGTATAAGAAACAGGGATACAGGATCGCGTTGCTTTCCGGTTCCCGCACAAGGGCCGAGAGGCTGGCAAAGGATCTTCAGGAAGAGGGACTGGCAGCCTTTTATGGACAAGATTATGACAGGGAGATCTGTCCGGGCGAGATCATGGTGGTTTATGGCCATGCAAAGAAGGGCTTTGAATACCCGTTGATCAAGTTTGCGGTAATGACAGAATCTGACATTTTTGGACAGGAACAGAAAAAAAGAA
>ENA-OQCE01000719-OQCE01000719.1-human-gut-metagenome-genome-assembly--contig:-NODE-719-length-15723-cov-2.753206_pt1 | contig 15723 bp, 19 predicted proteins | sample MGYA00242495_ERZ504572 | MGnify/ENA primary metagenome ERZ504572 (study PRJEB26092, sample SAMD00036228) | human gut metagenome | host: Homo sapiens | study: EMG produced TPA metagenomics assembly of...
AGGTTTCCTGCTTATTGGAGTTGTCTTAATTGTATTTACCTGGTTGAACCAGCCTACGCCGGAGCAGATAGAAGCACAGCGCCGGATGCAGGATTCGATAGCCCGGATAGAATATGCAAAGCAGCTGGAACAGCAGAAAGAATTGAATAGAGAAGCAAAAGCGGACGACGAACTGGCCGGTTTGCCCGATTCTGTACGGCTTGCCCGTTTACAGAACACGTTTGGCGTTTTCGCCGATGCAATGATTGGAGAGGAGGGGTCCACTGTTTTGGAAAACGAGCTGATTGAAGTCCGTTTGGCCAATAAGGGAGGGCGTATTGGATATGTCCGCCTGAAAAAATACGATAATTATAAAGGTGAACCTTTAGTGCTTTTCGATGAAAAGGACTCGAAGTTCGATTTTACATTGGTTACGGCTGATAATCGCGTGGTAAATACCGGTGATTTGTATTTTACCCCTGTAAAAGGAAATGATCGGAACAGTATTACCATGCGTCTGAATACGGGCGAAGGCAGCCATCTGGATTTTATGTATACCTTAAAACCGGATGATTATATGTTGCAGTTCTCCATTAAGGGAACCGGCCTGAATGGTGTACTGTCGCCAGGTACGACTGCATTGGACTTGTTGTGGCAACAAAAAATAATCCAGCAGGAAAAGGGGCGTAAGTTTGAAGACCGTTATGCAACGGTATATTATAAATTTATGGCCGACGATGTGGAGTACCTGAGCGAAACCAAGAACGACAGCAAACAATTGTCTAACCGGTTGAAATGGGTCGCTTATAAAGACATGTATTTTTCTTCTATCCTGATCGCCGGAAACGAAGGATTCGAGTCGACAACTATCGATTCGAAGATGTTGCCTGAAGACGGTTCTTTCCTGAAAGAGTATAAGACGACGACTTCCGTACCTTTCGATTTGAAGGGTAACGAAGCGACGGATATGCGTTTCTATTTTGGTCCCAATCAGTTCTCTCTGTTGAATCTTACGATGATGATGTAGAGAAAGCCGACCAACTGGATCTGGAAAAGATCGTTCCGCTGGGATGGGGTATTTTCCGTTGGGTGAACCAGTATTTCGTCATTCCGTTGTTTAATTTCCTCGGACAATTTATTCATAGCTACGGCTTGTTGATTTTCCTGCTGACGGTTATCGTAAAATTGATCCTGTTTCCGTTGACGTATAAGTCTTATATGTCATCGGCCAAAATGCGTGTATTGCGCCCGCAGGTAGAAGAGCTCAATGCTAAATACCCGGGACAGGATAAGGCGGTAGAACGTCAGCGTGCGATCATGGAACTGTATAGCCGTGCCGGAGCGAGTCCGATGGCAGGATGTGTTCCGATGTTGTTACAGATGCCGATCCTGGTCGCTCTGTTCATGTTCTTTCCGTCGGCTATAGAATTGCGTCACCAGAGTTTCCTTTGGGCACATGACTTGTCTACTTATGATGCGATTGTAAGCTGGAATACATATATTCCTATTATTACACCGTACTTCGGAAATCATATCAGTTTGTTCTGTTTGTTGATGACCGTAACGAACATCATATATACGAAGTTCAATATGGATCAGACGAACACTGGACAGCAGCAGATGCCGGGAATGAAGGCGATGATGTACATGATGCCGCTGATGATGTTGGTATTCTTCAATCAGTATGCATCCGGTTTGACCTACTATTACTTCATCTCCACATTGATCACGATTTTGCAAACTGTAATTTTCCGTTATACGATTAACGAAGATAAGCTGTTGGCCAAGTTGGAAGAAAACAAGAAAAAGCCGATGAAGAAGTCTGGTTTCATGAAACGTTTGGAAGAAGCCCAGAAAGCTCAACAGGCCCAGTTGGAAAGACAGAAACAACAGCGGGAGAATAACCGTCGCCGTTGAGAAGTCGAATCTGATGGGATAAAAAGAATGCCGGTTGCTCTCCAAAGCAACCGGCATTCCTTTTTATGCGGATGCCGATTCATTAGTCGGTTGATACTCCCTATTTTTCAAGAAGGCCAATGCCTTTTCCATATCCTCTGGCGTGTCGATACCGATTGTTTCCTGTTGGGTAATTCCAACTTTTATCTTGTAGCCGTTTTCTAGCCAGCGCAGTTGTTCCAGGCTTTCAGCCAGTTCCAGAGGGGATTGGGGTAAATGGGTAATTTCTTTGAGTGTGTCGGCGCGGTAAGCATATAGCCCGATATGTTTGTAATAGGTATGATTCGGCAGCCATTCGGTATATTTCCTGCCTCTCATGTAAGGAATGATCGAACGGCTAAAGTACATACCTCATTCTTCTTGTTCAAAACTACTTTCGGTGAATTGGCGTTGAATAAGGTCGTTTCGAAATCATCATCCGGGCGAAATGGTTTTACCAGGGTGGCGATTTGGATGCTGTCATCGATGAAACATGCTTTTAGTATTTCGATCTGTTCCGGTTGGATAAAAGGTTCGTCGCCTTGTATGTTAACAACCACATCGTATCCATCTCCGATTTTACAATACGCTTCATAACAACGATCCGTACCGCTTTTGTGTTGGTCGGATGTCATGATGACATTGCCGCCGAAAGCTTGGACGGCTGCTTCTATACGGTTATCGTCCGTAGCTACGCAAACTGAATCAAGCACATTTTGGACTTGTTCGTATACCCGTTGGATCATCGGCTTGCCTGCCAAATCGGCAAGTGGCTTCCCCGGAAAGCGGGTAGAGGCGTAGCGTGCAGGAATTATTCCTATAAACTTCATGATCTATGAATTATAATTTATGATTTATGAAATTATCAATTGTTCACCGTTTTTCCTTCGCTTAACTGAACGACTTTTTCATGTTCTCCAACAATCCATACAATATCCCCCTCTTCAAAAACAGTTGAAGGAGATGGGTTTTTGATGGAAGAGGAACCTCGTTCGATACCGATGACCAGACAGGCAGACCTGTCCCGTATGCCTGATTCCAGAATTGTACGCCCGATCAGATGGGATCCTTCGGCGATGGTGAATTGTTCCATATTGACTTCATGCGTCGTCTGCTCCTTGTCGGTTTGGGCCTTTTTATATCGCTCGACCAGATATTGGCGGAAATGTTCAAGATCGACATCTGCACCGACTACTACCAATTTGTCAAATGGATAGAGACGTTCTTCTCCTCCGGGAATATTAATCCGCTGTTCTCCCCGAATGATCGTTACGATGTTGACATTGCATTTCTGGCGGAAGTTGAGTTCCTTCAAGGTTTTTCCCATGCTGGGGGAGTTCTGCTTTACTTCAAAATCGGCTAAATGAAGGTCGCGTTCCAGTAGGTGGTTGGCAAACCGTTGGTTGATCGGAGCTTTCCGCTCGTTCTCCAATTCTCGTGCGGAGAGGTTACTGAAAAAATGTCGTTCCATCAGGATGGATTGTCTTTTCAGCCGTTTGGATAAAATGACAATAACGATGACGGTTGCTGCGATCGCCAGTACGATACCGACTGTAGCATTCAACAAACGGGCGACGGGCAGCATGACTAGGCCGATACATAATATAATACGCAAAATGACCAATGAAACCAATGGCCCCCGGTTGTACTTGCTGTCCAGCCATAATTGTTGGAATTCGGCGGAAATGGTTCTTCTTCATCATGATCGCACGCAGCATGGGAGCTATTAGTAGTAGGATCAGAACGAGCGAGATACCCGCTCCCCGTATGCCCGGAAGTTCTTTCATGATAAAAGGAGCTATGAACTGAAGCCAGATAAAGATCAGGACAAGGGTAACGGCTGTATAAGTGCCGACTATGCGGATCAGCGCCTTCAACAGTTTATTCCAGGCGCTTTTCTGATGTATGGTATTGGAACCGGAAGAATAACGTTCGAGAAATTTCATCCATGACTTCGGTATGATCCGGTCGGCAACCCGGCATGCAGGTTCTGCCATACGAATCATGTAAGGCGTAAAGAAAGTCGTGACAACTGAAACCGCTACGACAATAGGATAGAGGAAATTATCGGTTACCCCTAATGACAGCCCCAACGATGCAATGATAAAAGCAAATTCGCCTATTTGAGCGAGAGAAAAACCAGATTGTATGGCAATCTTGACCGGTTGTCCAGAAAGCAAGACCCCGAAGCTGGCAAATAATATTTGTCCGGTCATTACGACCAACGTGAGGATCAGGATCGGAATTTTGTATTCCCACAGCAATGCCGGATCGATCAACATCCCGACAGAGACAAAGAATATGGCTCCAAAAAGATCTTTTACTGGTTTGATAATATGTTCGATATGTTCCGCATCAATGGTTTCTGCCAAGATAGATCCCATGACGAAAGCTCCCAAAGCGGAAGAAAAACCAGCTTTCGTAGCAATGATAACCATTCCGAGGCATAATCCCAGGCTGACGATCAACAAGGTCTCGTCATTCAGGAAAGTCCTGGCTTTTTTTAGAAAAGAGGGAATTAGATAAATGCCGATAACAAAACAGAAAAGCAAAAAGACTCCCAGTTTGATCACACTGTTGAGCAGTTCCATTCCCTCTACGTGTTTACTGACTGCCAATGTAGACAGTAAAACCATTAGTAAAACGGCAAACAGATCTTCGACAACAAGGATTCCGAAGACCACTCCGGCAAACCTCTGATTGCGTAGTCCCATATCGTCGAACGCTTTGAAAATAATGGTTGTAGACGACATGGAAAGCATTCCCCCGAGGAAAAGGCTGTTCATATGTCCCCAACCTAAAGATAATCCGGTAGTATAGCCAAGTGTCATCATGCCTATCACGATGGTAATAGCTCCGATCACAGCTGTTCCGCCGACTTTCATCAGCTTTTTGAAACTAAAGTCGAGTCCTAAAGCGAATAAGAGGAAGATTACGCCTATATCTGCCCAGATACGGATACTTTCTATATTCGTGACAGTCGGTATTTGAGTGATAGACGGACCGGCAAGAATTCCGGCTACGATATATCCGAGTACGACCGGTTGCTTTAACCATTTGAAAAGCAAGGTGACCAATCCCGCTGAAATCAGTATGACAGCAAGATCCGATATAAGAGAAGGTATTTGAGACATGCTTTCATTGTTTTTTCTGTTGGCAAAGTTATGTATTTATTTTAATTTTGCCGATCTAAAAAATTGCCAAAATGAAGAAGATGCATCCGATAGAAGCGTTGATAGAGCAGGGGGAACACCAACAACTTGATTTTAAATTCGAAGTGAGCGACAGTAAGAAGATTGCGCGTACGCTGAGTGCTTTTGCCAATACCGACGGTGGACGTCTCCTGATCGGTGTGAAAGATAACGGGAATATCTCCGGTGTCCGAAGCGAAGAAGAATATTATATGATTGAAGCGGCCTCCAAGATGTATACCCGCCCGGAAGTCCCCTTTGAGGCGACACGCTGGGAGGTGAACGGCAAAACGGTTCTTGAGGTGTACATCGCCCCCAGTCCGGATAAACCGCATACCGCTCCCGATAAGGATGATAAGTTTAAAGCCTACATAAGGGTCGCCGATGAAAATATTTTGGCAAATGAAGTGTTGGTGCTTGCCTGGCAGAAAAAGCATAAACCGGACGGGACTTTATTGAAGATAAGCAAACCTGTGGAACGTTTGTTTGCTTATCTGGATGATCATCCCATATCAATATCAGCCAGTTTTGCCGGATCGGGCGGATCAATTATTATATCGCGAAAAACATTCTGAGCGATCTCCTGGCCATGAACACCTTGCAATACCTTGTAATAGACAAGCATATCTTATATCAACGCGTCCCTGCGTAGAAAGTGCCAAAACGGCCGTGTCTTAAAGGTTTTCCACATACACTTGTGCATTCTCAAAACGGACAACTTTGACTTTGCCCCCTTTCTCTATAAAGCCTGATTCGGAAATCCCGTCATAAAATACTCCGTCGACCGACACTTTCCCGGAAGGACGCAATACGGTTGCGGCTGTACCTTCTTTCCCGACTAACGAAGATAAATCAGGGGATGATATCGCATTTTCCAAATCTGTATTTAGCGCGACTTTCCGGAACATTCCCCGATGTCCGATTTTATTAGACAGCCAGATCATCAGGCTGAAGCCTGTCACTAATCCGACCAGGACTGTCAATGTCGCTTTCCCGATCTCTTTTCCGCTGACTCCTTCGAAATCGAATGATCGTTGTTCAGTAAGCCCATGACTAGGCCGCCGATAATCAATATGATACCGCTAATTCCGGCAACCCCGAATCCCGGAATGATGAAGATTTCCACTGCGAGCAATAGAATGCCGATGATAAAAACCAGAATCTCCCAGTTTGCCGCCAGCCCATCTATATAGAGTGGTGCAAAGTAGAGGATTGCCGCCAGCAGGGAGGCCGCAGAAGGGAAGCCCAGTCCTGGCGTTTGCATTTCAAAATAAATACCGCCGATGATAATAATGATCAGAATAGACTGAAAAATAGGATTCATCAAAAATCCTTTTAAATCGTCCTGCCAACTAGGGATATAACTTTTCATTTTGTAATCTTTATATCCCAAATATTGCGTGATTACTTCATCCGGATTTTCTGCTATACCGTCGCAATATCCCCACTTTTGAGCCTCCTGTGCTGTGAAAGTAAGGACTTTTCCTGTGTCTATCAGATTTGGAATGGCAACCCGTTCGTCTACCATCGCTTCGGCTATCAACGGGTCTCGTTTCCATTTGTATAAGGTGTCGTTTTTTTGGACGATTGTATCTTGTCCATGCGCTTCGGCTGTCGAACGCATCATGGAACGCATATAGGATTGGTATTTGTCTGGCATTGCTTCCCCTGTTGGGTTCACGACGGTGGCTGCCCCGATATTTGCACCTTTCCGCATATAAATTTTTTTACATGCGATGGAAATGAGCGCCCCAGCAGAAGCCGCATTGTTGTCGATGAAGACATAGACAGGGATGGGGTTGTACAAAATAGCCGTACGCATCGAGTCTGCAGCATCTACCTGGCCGCCGTATGTGTTCATATGGATCAGGACGGCGTCTGCACCCAAAGCGTAGGCTTCCGCTAAACCATTGCTAAGATACAGGCGTGTGGTGTTGCTTATCTCTTTTTTTATATCGATTTTATATATTAACGGGTACAAGGTGTCTGCCGCTGATATAAATGGAGCTATCTGAACCAATATGATAGCTAAAAAAAGTCCTAAATTTTTCTTCATTTTATATTATTCTCCATCTCTTTTACATGTTGTACGAATTTGTAACATACATGTTGTGAATTTTGTATTTTAGTTGTTGCAAAACTTGTAAATACTGCTCATTTTCAATGCTGTTTGTTATAAATGTATTAAGTTACGATTTTTAATATTAATAATCATCAAACCGCATTGTATTTAAAATATTATTCCTACATTTGTAATGTCCTTCAATGGTGAAGGATAATGCCAAACCGGTATTAAACATATAAAAAAATAAGTAATATGAATGCGTTGCAATTTCAGAAAAAATTATTGAGCATGCAAGAAAACATGATGAATTTTGCATTAATGCTCACCGCAAATCGGGATGACGCCCAGGATTTGATGCAAGACACAACGCTGAAAGTTTTGGACAATCAGGAAAAGTTTGTAGATAATATTAATTTCAAAGGATGGGTCTTAACTGTGATGCGTAATATCTTCATAAACAACTACCATAAAATCGTTCGTACACAGACTGTCGTTGACCAGGGTGTCGACCTGTATAATCTGGATGTAGTGAATGACTCAGGTTTTGATTCTCCTGACGGTGCTTATCAAATCAAAGAGATAACAAAAGCGATAAACAGCCTGAACGATGAGTTGAAAATCCCGTTCTCCATGTTTTTGAGTGGTTACAAGTATAATGAAATTGCAGAGAAGCTATGTGTACCTCTGGGAACGGTTAAAAGCCGTATCTTCTTCGCTCGTCAGGAATTGCAGAAAGTCTTGAAAGATTTTCATCGAAGTTGAGGTGAAGTTTAAAATAAATATGTGAAAAAATAAACGGGAGTATCCAAGGGGTGCTCCCGTTTATTTTTATTACTTTTGGCTCAAAATTTTAAACGGAAATGAGAAGTTTTGCAAGTGATAACAATTCGGGTGTTCATCCTTTGGTGATGGATGCGTGATAAAGGCGAACGATAACCATGCTGTAGGATATGGTGACGATCCCTGGACAGCAGCAGCTACTGCGAAAATTAAAGAAGTGTTTGGCGAAATGGCATCGCCTTTTTTTGTTTTTAACGGAACAGGGGCGAATACTGTAGCTTTGCAGGCTGTGACACGTCCGTTCAATAGTATTTTGTGCGCTGAAACAGCTCATATCAATGTGGACGAGTGTGGTGCTCCTGCCCGTATGACTGGTTGTGCTATCGTGACGATTCCGGCTCCGGACGGAAAACTGACGCCGGAATTGATCAAACCTCGTCTGCATAATTTCGGTGTCTGCCATCATTCGCAACCGAAAGCTGTTTATATTTCACAGGTTTCCGAGTTGGGGACGATTTATACGATCGAGGAGGTCAAAGCGATTGCTGATCTGTTGCATTCTTATAACATGTATCTGCATATGGACGGTGCACGTTTGGCGAATGCCTGTGCTTATCTGAATTGTTCGATGCGGGAGGTGACCGTCGATGCCGGGGTGGATATCCTGAGTTTCGGGGGAACTAAGAATGGGATGATGATGGGAGAGGCTGTGGTTTCTTTCCGTCCTGAGATAACTGAGAATTTGCAGTATTTCAGAAAGCAATCTGCCCAATTGGCTTCCAACTGCGTTATCTTTCCTGTCAGTTTATTCCTTATCTGGAAAATGACCTGTGGTTGGAAAACGCACGGAAAGCAAATAGTAGCGCTTATCGCTTGGCTGAAGCTTTGAAAAAATATCCGCAGATACGGTTTACCCAGAAAGTAGAATCCAACCAGCTTTTCTTTACCATTCCCACGGAACCGCTGAAGAAGTTGCAAGAAAAATATTTCTTCTATATGTGGAATGAGGAAATCAATGAAGCCCGATTTGTCACTTCGTGGGACACGACGGAAGAGGATATTGACGATATGATACGGACGTTGGACGTCGTGTTTGGTTGACGGCTACCCCTATGGGTTTCCTGATGAGGATTTATCTTCCGGACTCATGGAAAGTTGTTACTTTTGTGGCCTAATCTATAAATCCGGCGATAAAATGAAACAGGCGGTTTGGTTGGCGGCGGCATTGATGATGTTGTTGCCATTGGGAAAAGTCTACTCGAAGGAGAGAAGCGAGCGCGAGAATAATACTTTGTGCATTATGAGTTATAACATCCGTAACGGTAGAGGAATGGACGATGTGACCGACTTTCGGCGTACGGCGGCAGTGATCAATAAAGTTTGTCCCGATGTCGTGGCAGTACAGGAGATCGACAGTGTGACAGGCCGTAGTGGAGGAAAAGACGTCTTGCGGGAAATTGCCGGACTCACCCTGATGCATCATATGTATGCCCCGGCAATTGATTACGATGGAGGGAAATATGGTATCGGCATGTTGAGCAAGGAGAAGCCTCTTGGCTATCGTTATCTGCCCCTGCCTGGAAGGGAAGAAGCCCGTGCGCTGCTTGTCGTAGAATTTGAAAAGTATATTTATTGCTGTACGCACCTTTCGCTGACCGAGGAAGACCGGATGCTTTCCTTGCCGGTCATCAGGCAGGTGGCGGCTTCGGCAAACAAGCCTTTCTTTATAGCCGGCGATATGAATGCACATCCCGGTTCGGAGTTTATCCGGCAACTGCAGAACGATTTTGTGATCCTGACGGATACGAAGAAGCCGACTTTCCCGGCGAATAACCCCGACGAAACTATAGATTATATTGCGGCCTATGCGAAAGATACGACTGCCTTTACCCGCATCTCATCCCGTGTATGGATGAGCCGGCCGCTTCCGACCACCGCCCGATCATCACGGATATTATCTTCAATCAGCCTGCGGGCAAGATATTCCGTACGGAGCCCTATCTGCAAAATCCTGTAGGAAATGGAATTACGGTCATGTGGCAGACTACCGTCCGACTTATAGCTGGGTGGAATACGGAACCGATAAGGAGCACCTGCAGAAGGCTCGTACGATCGTGGATGGGCAGGTGATCTGCAACGATCTGCAAAATAAAATCAGACTGGACGGACTGGAACCGGGAAAAACCTATTATTACCGGGTTTGTTCGCAGGAAATCATGCTCTATCAGGCTTATAAGAAAGTGTTTGGAGAAACTGCCGTTTCCGATTTCCATACTTTTACCTTGCCTACTACGACGGACACCGATTTTACGGCCATTATATTCAACGACCTGCATAAACATTCCGAGACTTTGCAGGCACTGTATAAGCAGGTGAAGGATTTGAAATATGATTTTGTCGTTTTCAATGGTGACTGCATCGATGATCCGGCCAATCATGACGAGGCAACCTGTTTCCTCAGTGAGCTGAACGAAACGGTCGGAGCCGACCGGGTCCCTGTGTTCTATATCCGTGGCAACCATGAGATACGCAATGCCTATTCGATCGGCCTGCGCAGTCTTTTCGACTATGTGGGCGATAAAACCTACGGAGCTTTCAACTGGGGCGATACGCGTATCGTCATGCTGGATTGCGGTGAAGACAAACCGGATACGCATTGGGTCTATTATGGGCTGAATGATTTTTCAGACCTGCGTAAGGCACAGGCGGGTTTCCTCAAGGAAGAGTTGGCGTCCAGAGCCTTCAAGAAAGCCTCTAAGCGGGTGCTGATCCATCATGTTCCCATCTTTGGGAAAGGAGAGGACTATGATTCGTATAATCCTTGCCGGGACGAGTGGGGAGCGATCCTTGAGAAAGCACCGTTCGCTGTCAGTATCAATGCGCATACTCATCGTTTCGCTTATATCCCTGAAGGTGCTGACGGAAACAACTATCCTGTCGTAGTGGGTGGCGGTTACCGGATGGATGGAGCTACGGTGATGATTTTGCAGAAGAAAGGGAAGGAGATGACTCTTCGTGTGCTGAATGCTAAAGGAGAAACATTAAAAGAACTGAATTTATAATAGACGAATAGTAAAGATATGAAACTAAACCTGGAAGAGCAGGAAGAAACGATTGAACCGGTCGAAAAGACCGATCTGATTTATGGTATAGACGACCGTCCCCCTTTTAAGGAAGCCCTGTTTGCCGCTTTACAACATTTGCTGGCGATCTTTGTGGCGATCATTACGCCCCCGTTGATTATTGCCGGAGCTTGAAGCTGGATCTCGAAACAACCGGTTTTCTGGTTTCGATGGCACTCTTTGCATCTGGCGTCTCGACATTCATACAGTGTCGCCGGATTGGTCCGGTAGGGGCGAAGTTGCTTTGTATCCAGGGAACGAGTTTTTCTTTCATCGGTCCGATCATAACGGCCGGACTGGCAGGAGGATTGCCCCTTATATTCGGGGCGTGTATTGCGGCAGCCCCGATCGAGATGGTAATCAGCCGGACATTCAAGTATATGCGTTCTATCATAACTCCACTGGTATCGGGCATCGTGGTGCTGCTGATCGGACTTAGCTTGATCAAGGTTGGAGTCGTTTCATGTGGCGGCGGCTATGGTGCGATGGATAACGGGACGTTCGGGAGCATCCGGAATATAGGGGTGGCGGCGACAGTGTTGCTGAGTGTCCTGTTCTTTAACCGTTGCAAGAACAAGTATCTTCGTATGAGTTCGATCGTATTGGGGTTGTGCATCGGTTATGCGCTGGCCTACTTTCTCGGTATGGTCGATATGGCGGCGGCTTCTTCGCAAAGCCTGATGGGATTCAATATCCCGATGCCTTTCAAATATGGGTTGGACCTGAATTTCTCCGCCTTTGTCGCTATTGGCTGGTGTATCTGATTACGGCGATCGAAGCTACCGGCGATGTGACGGCCAACTCGATGATCTCAGGAAAGTCAATAGAAGGAGAGGACTACCTGAAGCGTGTTTCGGGCGGCGTGCTGGCAGATGGAGTGAACTCCTTTATTGCCGGGATTTTCAATTCTTTCCCCAATTCGATCTTTGCGCAGAATAACGGTATTATCCAGCTGACGGGAGTTGCCAGCCGGTATGTCGGATATTATATCGCCGGTATGTTGGTGCTGTTAGGGTTGTTCCCTGTTGTCGGTGTTGTCTTTTCCTTGATGCCTGACCCGGTGTTGGGTGGGGCGACCTTATTGATGTTCGGTACGGTTGCGGCTGCCGGCATACGGATTATCGCATCGCAGGAAATCAATCGGAAGGCGACTTTGGTTTTGGCGGTCAGCTCTCGCTTGGCTTGGGAGTGGAGCTGATGCCGGATATCCTGAATACGGCGCCGGAAGCTGTAAAGGGTATTTTTTCGTCCGGGATCACAACCGGTGGACTTGCCGCTATTATTGCAAATGTATTGATACGAGTCAAAGAAGATAAAACAGAATAAAAATGGAATTACTAAAACAACGTATTCTGCAGGATGGCAGATGTTTTCCGGGAGGGATTTTAAAGGTTGACAGCTTTATTAACCATCAGATGGATCCCATGTTGCTTTATAAGGTGGCAGAAGAATTTATTTACCGTTTCCGGGATGCGGATATCAATAAGATCGTGACGATAGAAGCAAGTGGTATCGCTCCGGCGATTATGGTGGGATACATCATGCATCTGCCTGTCGTTTTTATCAAGAAAAAACAACCGAAGACGATGGAGAATATGTTGTCTACCGTTGTCCATTCGTTTACGAAAGACCGCGATTACACGGTGTGTATCAGTAACAACTTTCTGACTGCCGATGACCGTATCCTCTTTATTGACGACTTTCTGGCGTATGGCAATGCCGCAATGGGCGTGCTCGACTGGTGAAACAGTCTGGTGCCAAGCTGGAAGGAATGGGCTTTATCATCGAAAAAGCTTTCCAGAAGGGACGCGATGTGCTGAACGAAGCGGACGTGCGTGTAGAAAGCCTTGCCATTATCGACAGCCTGGAAAACTGCACGATCACCATCCGCTAATGATTTAAGCCGTTGGGAGATTACGGCAGCGTGAAACGCATGCATGCCGTATTCTTCATGATCGGTAAACTCAGTATCTTTTCAGGAGGCAGTTTCTCCAGCTGCACGACGATGGCACGGTTGAAGCCTCCATGCCCGATCGCCAGAATCCGCTTTCCCGGAAACTCCTTTTTCAGGAAGTCGACAAAATCTCCCGCTCTTTTGTATAGGCTTCTATAGTCTCCACGCTTTCCGGCAGTGTCGTAAAATCCATCTCATCCGCTACTTTCCCGGTATATATGCCCCAATCCATTTCGCGAAGAAGAGGAGTCGCCACCGGCTGCAATCCTTTCTGCCGGGCGACGGCCATTGCTGTGTCGTAGCTACGTGCGAGGTCGCTGCACACGATCACGTCCAACTTCTCCTTGTCCAGCGTTTCTGCTAATGCTTTGGCCTGCTGTTTGCCCAGTTCCGACAGATGGCCGGGGAGCTGGCCTTGCATAATATGCAATTTGTTTTCTTCCGTCTCGCCGTGGCGGCTCAGGATCAATTCTATCTGGCTCATATCTGTTTTTTATTTGGCGGTAAAGGTAAATAAAAAAAGAGAACCAATTGCTTGATTCTCTTTTTACTGGTTGCGGAGGCAAGACTCGAACTTACGACCTTTGGGTTATGAGCCCAACGAGCTACCACTGCTCCACTCCGCGATATAGTTGCGATCATTCCCGATTGCGAGTGCAAAGGTACAAAAATATTCTTACAATCCAAATTTATTTACAAATAGTTTGTGAAATATTCTTGTACCCCCGGTTCCCAAGCCTTAAGAAACAGCATTTTGACAGCTTATAAATCTTCCATTGAATCATGATTTTCTGTTTCGTATAGCCTCAGTTTGCTTTTCAACCGGTTAACTTCCTGTTGTAGAGATTCTACCGGCCCAGCAAATGATGGATGCGTCGATCCCCTCTATGTTGATAGACAAGTCGTAATACATACGAGTATATCGTTCTACGTCATACAATTGGGAGGCGGGAAGGTAGCTTTCCCCTTCTACCGTGTCTATCTCTATCAGACCACCTTTTTGTAATAGGTAGAGAAACGATGGTTCGATATGGCATATCCGGCAATATTCACTGACTATGATTAAATCTGTTTGCATAACAATCTCGTTTTTTAATTAAGACTTTGTATTTCGCGGAACAATTCTTTTTGTTTGTCCGTCAGGTTGGTCGGGATGTCGATGGAGTAGGTCACTATCATATCGCCGAACTTTCCTTCTTCCTTATAAACAGGGAATCCTTTTCCTCTCAACCGTACCTTTGTGTTGTTTTGGGTTCCCGGTTTGACTTTGAGCTTGGCTTTACTGTCCATTGTCTCGACAATCTGTTCGCCGCCGAGGATTGCCGTATATAGGTTTAAAGGAACAGTGACGTACAAGTCATCGCCACTCGTTTGAACCGGCTGTCTTCCGGGATATGGAAGGTGATATATAAATCGCCTGCCGGCCCGCCATTTACACCCGGTCCGCCCTGTCCTCTCAGCTTGATGGTCTGTCCGTCGGCGATACCAGCCGGGATGGTGATACGCAGGTTTTTGCCGTTTACGGTGATGATCTGCTTGTGTGTCTTGGCAGCATCTGTCAAAGAGACCTGCAATTCTGTCGTGTAGTCTTGTCCGCGGAAACCGTGGCTGCGTCTGCCTCTGCCACCCATGCCGCCGAACATCTGTTCGAAGAAGTCGGAGAATTCGCTGCCGTCGTCGGAGCTGCTCCAGTAGGCTCCTCCGCCTTGCCCGTTCTGGTATTGGCGATATTGCTGCTGTTGGGCTTCGAACTCGTCGGCGTGTTTCCAGTTTTCTCCATACTGGTCATATTTCTTCCGTTTCTCCGGGTCGCTGAGCACCTCATTGGCTTCATTTATTTCCTGAAACTTGCGGTGAGCGTCCGGATCATTCGGGTTCAAGTCGGGATGGTATTTCCGCGCAAGCTTTTTGTACGCCTTTTTGACGTCGTCCTGCGAAGCGCTTTTGTCTACTCCCAAAATTTTGTAATAATCTATATAGGCCATATTTATATATGTTATTAAGTCTGCTTCTTTTTCTGAATTTAATGCATATATAGAATAACAACAAATGTGCCAGAGAGTTCATGCCGGACTTAGCGCCTGTTTAAATTTTGTTCGACATTGTTTTGCTGTTTGTTTCCGAGGCTATTTATCTGTTTTCTTTATCGATGACAACACAAAGGTAGGGCCCCACGGCAGGCAGGAATACGCTTTCGGGAATATCGGCGAATATCGGTGAAGATAGGTGCAGAAATAGGTAGAATATAAATGCTATTATATTTTGAATATCAGCAATTATTGCTTATCTTTATAGGGCAATAAAACAATGGGATTATGATGCTGAATGAATTCGAAGTCAGGAGTTACGGGTGGCAGGAATTGGCGGTCCTTTACGGTCCGGATTTGATGCCGGCATCGGCTGGCAAACGGTTGTCCAAATGGGTGGGGGTCAATCCGGAGCTAAAGGCGGAGCTGCAGGGTAACGGTTGGAGGAAGGGGAAGAAGATGTTGACTCCCTTACAGGTGAGGACGATCGTGCAATATCTGGGTGAACCTTGAAACAAGGGACTTCTGTGTGCGAAGTAAGGGACTTCGGCGTGTCAAACCACGAAGTTCGGGAGGTAAAAGACCGGATTTCCGGATGCGAAAGAAGGGATTTTTCTCGTACCAGTCGTATCTTTGCCTATGCCGGTTTAAAAAAAAGGTGCAAGGAAAT
>ENA-OQCE01000720-OQCE01000720.1-human-gut-metagenome-genome-assembly--contig:-NODE-720-length-15695-cov-3.385342_pt1 | contig 15695 bp, 21 predicted proteins | sample MGYA00242495_ERZ504572 | MGnify/ENA primary metagenome ERZ504572 (study PRJEB26092, sample SAMD00036228) | human gut metagenome | host: Homo sapiens | study: EMG produced TPA metagenomics assembly of...
TCATTATTTCAACAAGGAAAGGATTCAGAAAAAAACAAAATGGATGCCTCCCGAAATATATCGGGAAACATCCACTAATGCCATTTAACTAATTTATATGCGTCCAGTTTTTGGGGTACACATCAAAACCTGCAGCAGTCCTTTTATTGATGACAGAGAATTGTGCGTCATGCACAAAGTTATTTGGCCGCGCCAATCATGGCCAGCATGGTACCAGCCGCAACAGCCGTACCAATAACACCGGCTACGTTCGGGCCCATGGCATGCATGAGCAGGAAGTTGGACGGATTGGCTTTCTGGCCGACAACCTGGGAGACACGAGCTGCCATCGGAACGGCGGAAACACCGGCACTGCCGATTAGCGGATTGGTCTTGCCATGATCCAGGATGCACATGAATTTGCCGAAGATGACGCCAGCAGCGGTACCACCGGCAAAAGCGACGAGCCCCAGGAAAATAATCAGGATTGTTTGCGTCGTCAGGAAGCTTTCGGCCTTCATCGTAAGGCCGGTCCCCGTTGCCAGCATGATGGTCACGATGTTCATGAGGCATTTTGAGCCGTGTCGGACAGACGGCCCAAACAGCCTGCCTCGGTAAAGAGGTTACCCAGCATGAGCATCCCAATCAGGGAGCATACGGAAGGAAGCAGTAAGGAGATGAAAATGGTGCAGACAATGGGGAATACCACTTTTTCGAAGTGGGAAACCGTACGGAGCTGAGCCATTTTGATCTTGCGGTCTTCCTTGCTCGTAAACAGCTTCATGATTGGCGGTTGAATAAGCGGTACAAGGGACATATAAGAATACGCAGCTACAGCAATGGCACCTAGCAGATGCGGAGCCATCTTGGAAGCAAGATAAATGGAAGTCGGACCATCAGCACCGCCAATGATGCCGATTGCAGCGGCTTCCCTTACGTTAAAGCCAAGAAGCATAGCGCCAAGAAGAGCCACGAATACGCCAGCCTGAGCAGCAGCACCAAGAAGCAAGGTCTTCGGGTTAGCAATCAGCGGACCAAAGTCCGTCATTGCCCCAACACCCATAAAAATGAGCGGTGGAAAGACTTCATACTTGATACCAGCCAGGATCAGCTTCATAACACCAGGATCGGTTTCAAACCCGGTTCTGGGGATATTCGCCAAAAGGCACCCGAAAGCAATCGGGGTAAGCAGCAACGGTTCAAAGCCCTTGACGATGGCCAGGTAAAGCAGGATGCACCCAACCAGGATCATAATGCATTGCCCGCTGTAAAAGCCATGAAACCACTGTCCGTCAGGACAGATTTCAGAGCTACCAGAAAAGCATCCATAATCTAAACGTCCTCCTTTGATATAGGTGGCGTGAGATTAGAGAACAACCATCACGTCGCCAGTGGCAACCGTATCGCCAGCGCTGACGCGGACATCAGATACAGTACCATCTTCCGGAGCCATGATTTCGTTCTGCATCTTCATAGCTTCAAGGATCAAGAGGACATCGCCAGCTTCAACTTTGTCGCCAGCTTTGACGTTGACGGACAGAACCTTGCCAGGCATCGGAGCTTCAACCGTAATGGAACCGGCAGGAGCAGCGGCAGCTTCTTTCTTAGGAGCCGGAGCAGGAGCAGCGGCCGGAGCGGCAGCAGGAGCCGGAGCAGCAGCAGGAGCAGCGGCAGCAACAGGAGCAGCGGCCGGAGCAGCAGCAGGGAGCAGCAGGAGCAACAGGAGCAGCAGCGACGGTGCCGCCGACTTCTTCAACTTCTACAGAATAAACCGTACCGTTAACGTTGACATTGAATTTTTTCATGAGAAAACCCTCCTTAAAAATGTAACTGAACTGTTTGCCTAATGGCGAATGATTGGTGAATAGTCCCTCTTCTATTCATCAAAAGTAGTGATGAGGCAGCGCCATCGGTTCCATCTTCCGTTTGTGTTCGGCAATGGCGGCCATGAGTGCTGCAGCAACTGCGTCATCCTCATCCTGGATCATAGCCAGGACAGCTGCGATGGCAGCTACTTTTTCTTCCTCTTGGCGCTTTTGAGCGGCATTGGAAGCCGGTTTTACTGGGACGGCAGCTTTCTTAGGCTGCGCTTTCTTTTTTTTTGTCGGATCGATCCAGTAAATCACTTTCATCAGGATTCCAAGGATGATCAACACACCAAATACGATGGTCATGTTGATGACCGCAATGAGCCAAGGATTCTCTGTCATGAATGTCACCTCTCTTTCCTTTTCGTAGGTAATGGTTTATATCAAAATCACAGAGGAATATTACCGTGTTTTTTCTTTGGCCGGTCTTCCTGCTTGGATTTTAACATACGCAGCGCTTTGATCAAGGTCGGACGGGTCGTCTTCGGTTCAATGACCATTTCGACCATCCCGTGTTTAGCCGCATAGTAAGGTGTTGCAAAGTTCTCGATGTATTCCTCCGTCTTTGCTTCGACATCTTCCTCATGACGGAAAATAATCTTAGCAGCTCCCTGAGGACCCATAACGGCAATCTCGGCTGTCGGCCAAGCAATGACGTGTCGGCGCAAGATCTTGGGCGCACATGGCAAGGTAGGCCCCACCATAAGCTTTGCGGGTCACAAGAGTAATCTTGGGAACCGTGGCTTCACAGTAAGCATACAGCATCTTGGCCCCGTGACGGATGATGCCGCCGTATTCTTGATCTGTTCCCGGCAGGAAGCCGGTACATCAACAATGTTGATGAGGGGAATCCCGAAGGAATCGCAGAAGCGAATGAAGCGGGCCGCCTTATCGGAAGCATTGATATCAAGACAGCCAGCCATGATACGCGGCTGATTGGCAATGATGCCGACCGTACTTCCGTCCAAGCGGGCCAAACAGGTAATGATATTGCGGGCATACATACGATGCGGTTCCACATATTCACCGTTATCGACGATACTGCGAATGATCTTATACATGTCGTACGGCATATGGGACCCATCAGGAATGATGGTATTGAGTGATTCATCCATGCGGAACGCGCTGTCACCTGTATCATAGACCGGCGGCTTTTCCCGGTTGTTCGAAGGCAGGAAGCTTAAAAGATACCGGATCTGTTCCAAGCAGTCCGCATCGTTTTCCGCCGCAAAATCAGCCACGCCGGAGCGGGTGCTGTGCGTGAAGGTTCCACCCAGGTCCTCCTGACCAACATCCTCGCCGGTTACGGATTTGACGACTTCCGGACCGGTAATGAACATCTTGGAGCTCTTTTTCACCATGTAAATGAAGTCTGTCAGGGCCGGGCTGTAAACAGCACCGCCGGCACAAGGCCCATGATGGCCGAAATCTGCGGAATCACACCGGAAGAAAGGGTGTTCTGCTTGAACATCTTCCCAAAGCCAGCAAGGGCATCCGTAGCTTCTTGAATCCGGGCCCCACCGGAATCCGCCATGCCAATGATGGGTGCACCCGTTTTTAAGGCCATGGCCTGAACCTTGGCAATCTTATTGGCATGCATCTCACCCAGGCTACCGCCTTCGACGGTAAAGTCCTGTGCAAAGACAAAGACTGTACGACCATTGACCGTACCATAGCCAGTTACAACCCCATCACCAGGCAAGTATTTCTTTTCCTGGCCGAAATTGGAGCAACGATGTTCCACAAATTTATCAAGCTCTACAAAACTGCCTTGGTCCAAAAAAGAATTGATGCGTTCACGAGCCGTCATCTTTCCGGAATCGTGCTGTTTGGCAACTCTTTTGGCACCGCCGCCAGCTTCTATTGTTTCGTAGCGCTGCAGCATATCATCGATTTTTTCTCTAGTAGTCAAATGCGATACCCCCTTATGGATCTGTATCGAAAATCTAAAAATTCATTAATTTACTAAATATTTAAAACAGAGTCATTGTAACATAAATTGCAAAAACTGACTAGTTGTTTTCACCAAATAGCCTATAGGAAAAAGCTTGCCCCCCCATGGGATTTTTCTTATATATCCAAGAAAGGCAATGTAACGGTTTTCGTTCAAGGCACTGCATTGTAGATGATAGCAAGATTTCTGACAACTTGCAAGCAAAGGGGAAGCGCATTTTTCCCACACGTTTTTCAAGCCCGCATGGGTTCTCATTCTCTTTCCCTTCAGCCATAAGTTTTCTCAGTTTTGCCTTCAATATGAGTTGACACCCCAGCCGTCATTTCTTTCGAGATTGGCGCGACCGGATGATGCAGTCTTCCTCCTTGGCAAAGCCCGAATGACATCCTCTGCAAAGATGCGGCAGGTTGGCGCCCCGCAGGCTCCGCAGTCAAGGCCGGGGAGCCGTTCCGCAAGGGCCGTCAGCCGCTCCATCTTTTCCATGGCCGTCCCAAAATCAGGGTCAAGGGGCGGAGCCGGTTTTGCCTGGAGGGACTTGATAAAGTCCTTGGACCTTGGGAAATTTTCACAGATGCGGGCGGCCTGCATCGCTTCCCTGCGGTCCTCCCGCTCCCGTTCATGCCGCAGCATGGCCCGTCTTTCAAGGTTCTTTGTCCCGACAAATTTATTGACGGCCACACTGGGCCCACCGACACAGCCACCGTCACAGATATAGCAGCTGACGTATTCAACGTCGGTGAGACTCCCCAACGTAATCTGCTTTAGGACCTCATCCACGTCTTCCGGTCCGCTCACGCTGAGTCCATGACGGCATCCCGTAGAAAGCAGTTCTCCTCGCTCGGTGCCCCAAAGCAGTTCATAGCTGGTTCCCACGAGAGCTTGGGGCAGTTCATTTTTTTCTTTCCGGATCTCACTGATGACAACGGAAAGAGGTCCATAAAGGGATGCCAGTGTAAAAGAGCCGGTTACGGCCGTATGGGCTACATCCACCGACTGATGGATATTCGTGCCTTCGCGGGACAGGGAGAAAGGAACCATATGCCTACATCCTCCGGCACCAGATTCAAGCGCTTCATGGTTTCACGCCGTACATAGATAGCGGCCGCTTCAGCCGGTGCAAGGGCTGGAACAACGTGACAGATGAGTTCCGGATATTTTGTTTGAATCAGGCGGAGCACAGCAGGACAGGCAGAGGAAATCACAGGATAGGACCCTTCATAGGAATCAAGATAGGCTTCGATTTCCTCACTGATATAGTCCCCGGCAAGGGGCACATCAAAAACACTGTCAAACCCAATTTCCTTGAGTCCCTGCCAAAGGATGGATGCAGAAATGTTTCCATCAAACTGGGCATAGAAAGACGGTGTTGCCAAAGCAATGTTGACCTTGTAGCTTTTCAATTCCTCCAAAGGTTCCACCAAAGCGGCAATGGCTCGGGTCGGACAGCAGCGGATACATTCCCCACAGTCAATGCAGCGGTCGGAAATAATGACCGCTTTGCCATCCCGGACCCGGATGGCCTGGACAAGGCATTTCTTGACACAGAGGAGACACCCGGTGCAACGGTCCTCTTCGACACGAACGGAATTCAAATAGGAACGATCCACAGAGGGTCACCTTCTTTCTCGTTACTGACAAAGGAAGGTCATGATGACCGTAGTTCCTTCCCCTACCTTTGTCTGGATTTCAAACGCATCGGATACTTTCTTCATATTGGGAAGACCCATGCCGGCCCCAAATCCTTGGCACGGATTTCTTCCGAAGCCGTGGACCAGCCTTCCTGCATGGCCTTCTGTACATCCGGGATCCCCGGACCATGGTCGATGACCCTTACAGTAATGGCTTTCGGCGAAAAATCCGCAAGGACCTTGCCCCCGCCGCCATGGATCAGACAATTGATTTCCCCTTCGTAGGTTCCAATGGCAACGCGGCGCACAAGTTCCGGCGAGAGCCCCAGCTGCTGGAGCATTTCCTTGATGGAAATTGACGCCGCACCGGCCCGTTCGAAATCGTCTTTTACAACAGGATATTCCTTTTCCACGTCAGCGACTCTCCGCATCCTTCGCGGTGCAGCCTCGCAGTCCCAGACTGTAGAGACGGCCACAAGCTTCGAACATGGTGCACTTCGTGTAAAGAACGGGGATATCCTTTCTCTTGGCGGCCATGAGAACATCGCTTTCAGGATGCTTGTCACGAACAAAAATAATGGCAGCAATATCGCTGACATCAGCCGTACGGACAACTTGGATATTGAGAAGTCCCGTCAAAAGCACTGCCTTGTTCTTGGCATAGGCCAGGACATCACTCATCATATCACTGCCGCAGGCATTTTTACTTCCCGGTTCAGGAGATTTTCCCCACTGGCCACTTGGCATCCAGGACTTCCACTGCTTGTTTCAAAGTAATCATGTTTTTTCCTCCTCTTGGTGATCAATCAAATCGCGTTAGGAACGTCGTGTAATACAAAACAGACTTTCCAGCTGCTGCCGTTCCCAAGCATCCCGATGGGAGTCAAGGGCCTGCAGCGCTTTGGTCGCATAGCTGGACATACTTCCCGGGTAATGGATACTGATGGAACGTTGGGGATACTGATGCTTGATCAGGGCAATCGCCATATAGACATAGCCCGCTTCCCGGGGATTATTCATCTTACTGAGTTTCTGCACAGCATCATCTAGGAAGCACTCAGCCTCCTTTTCCTGCTCCTTGCGCATGGAAAGCAGCGCCAAATAGCTTCCACGATTGGATGGCGCCAGCAGAAATTATAACGGGGGAAGAGTTCATAGGCCTGGCGAAAATATTTCTCAGCTGCTCATAACGACCCATGGCATAACAAACGACACCGGCATTACAGGAAAAGACAACCCAAGAGCTGTAGGCATCCTGGTCCCGTGCGTATTCCATGGCCTTGTCATAGTAGTCAAGGCTTCTTGGTAACGGCCCATGCCGCGCCGGATTTCACCCAAATAATTATAGGCACCAGCAATATTCAGGGCATACCGCCGCTGGACGCTCTGGGTCACCATGAAAGTGGAAATTGATTCCTTGAGGAGCCGTTCCGCTTCAGAGAAATTCCCCTGCATGATCATGTTAAGCCCTTTGAGACGAAGGAGAATACCCATTTCCTTATGATAGTTGCACTCATCGGCTACATTGAGGGCAAGTTCCAGATAGTTCCGCATCTCTTCCGTATTGCCAATCTGGATGTCGTAGTAAATCATCTGCTTGTAGCCCATAAGGAGATAATCGAGATTTCGCACCTCGGAAGCAATCTCCACAAGGCTCAAGATGTTCCGGACCCCTTTTTCATATTCACCGGTCCGGATATAATGGCGGCCCATAAGGTGCAGGTAAGTCATATCAAGGTCCTTGACCTCACTGGTTTCCCCATAGGTCCGATGGATGGTGTGCATCATCTCATCGACTTCACTCACCAGTTCATCCAGGTGCAGTTCCAAAGAAGAGCTTTCAAGCCGGCTTTCTTCCACACCGCCGGTCACGTCAAGGACAGGAAACAGTTCATTGCTGAAATTGAGGTAATACATGAGGGTCTTGAGCTCATAGCGCCCCATGTTCACCAGTTCCCCCGACTCCTTATAGTGATATTCCAGATGGCGATAGATCCGGATATCCTGAGTGGAATGAGTGAGTCGTTTTTCCCAAAGTCCGGCCACGTAGCTATGAAGGATCCGCCATTTTTCCGGTGAAATCTGCTGTTTGACATAACTTGCCAGTTTCTGCTGAATGATTTCATAGAGCACTTCCGGCTGTTGGGGAATGGCCTTGATAAAGCCTGTTTTTTCCAGAACTTCCAGGCTTTCCAGGACCTGAAGGTTATTGAGGTGCATATATTCCGAAATCATGGCCAGCGGCGCGCCGTCGTAGAAAAGAGCGATGAAGTCAAGAATCTTGCGCTCTTCATCGGACAGAGCAGCACAGCCATTGCGGAAAATGGTTCGAACATTTTCCGTCAAGTTGTCGAGGCTCCCCGTCGTTTTCAAGGCCATAAGGTATTCCTTGAGAAGAAAAAGATTGCCCTCCGAATCCGCAAGGAGTTGACTAATGATGTCGTCTGTAAGGGGAACGCCCGGTTGGGAGGCTTCACTGACAGCCTTGACCGTGTCCTTCGTCAAGGGCAAAAGCTCCACACGGTGCACTTTTTCATACATGGAAACGGTTGAGACAAATTGCTGAAAGTCCTTGTCCTCACTGCTGCGAGCCGTGAGAAAAAAGAGGAAGCGATGGGATTTTTGATGAAGGATCAGGCTTGTCAGAAGCGACAGACTGAAGGGATCCATCCACTGCAGGTCTTCAAAAACAATCACGAACGGTCTTGCAGCCGCCACTTCTTCCAAAAGGGAATAAAAGGTATGGAAAATGGCATCAAATTTCAGCATTTCCTTGATTTCGCCAAGACCTGATTCATGTCCATCCGTCACGTCAAACTGTGGAAAAAGTTTGTAGATCCGGTTGGGATCGATGGTGGAGACCCGAATATGTTCCTTTTGGATCAGGCTGCGCAGCGCATCAAGGATGCTTGTCCACGGACGTAGGAGAATATTGCGTTCCGGCTGAAAGCAATTGGTCTGGACGATAGCAAAATTCCGGAGCAGCTGATCCAAAGCCGCATCTTTCACAAGGGTCTTGCCGCTGCCCGCATTGCCATAAAGGAATATGGCTGTGTTTTCCCCCGCCCTCACAAAGCGATCCAGTTGGTTCCGAAGCAGCTGGGTTTCTTTTTCCCGCCCCAAAACATTCGGTCCCAGGCTGCTCAAGGTGGAATGTCCCTTGGCTTCTTTTGCCGAAGCCTCCTTCATCATGGTTTCAATTTCTGGCGGTACGCTGCTCTGGAGTTCTTCACGGAAGAGTTTTTTCATCTCATCGTAAAGCTCCAACGCCTGCCGCATATTGCCCTGCTCACAATAAGTACGCAGCAAGAGGATATAGATGCTTTCATCATAGGGGTTATGGGTAATGAGCTGCCGGCCGTAGCGCGTGACTTTGGCCATGTTGCCAATGGCAACAGCTTCCTTGAGCTTTTGAAAAAGAACGTCCAGATAAAGGCCTTCAAGACGGTCACGTTCCGTAAGATACCAGGATTCATATTCCGGGGAATCCTTCACATAAAAACCTTGGAGGAAACTTCCTTGGTAAAGGTCCAGCTGGTTGCCCGGGTCCCTTTCAAATTCCGTAACGTCCACCTTAAAGTCAATGTCCGGATTGACCTTGATAATCGCCTTCCGTGGGGAGACAAAGACATTGGGTCCCAAGAGCTTTTTCGTTTCATAAATGGCATTGCGGAGATTTTTCCTAGCAATGGCATCGGATTTATCTCCCCAAAGGATTCCACTCAGCTCATCACGCATGACCGTTCCTTTGACGAGAATATAATATACGAGGGCATTCACTTTATTGTACGGAAAAAAGACTTCCTGCCCATCTTTTTTGATTACTGGTGCGCCTAAAAAACGCGCCTCAAGAGTATGCGCCATGATCCCTTTCCCTCCAATCATCCGGCACGCATCCGCATCAGATGTCATTACTCAAAGTCTCCTCCATTATAATATAAAAACGCCGATATGACAAAGGAATCCGGTCGTAACGTTGGCTTATTTCCTACCGTTTCCGCAATTTGCAGTTGGATGATCGAAGCTTTTCCTTACGTCTTTAGAGAAGCAGCATACAAAAGCCTTGCGCCGCGCAAAAAGGCAAAAAAGGAAGCTCCCACCCGAAAGCAGGAGCCTCCTTTGATTAAACGGAAGCCGTATGAACGAGCTCACCTTTCTTGATGACTTTTTCTACAATGTTGACGCCTGTATGATAGGGGAGGAACTTATAGGAAGGATATTGAAGAATCGTCAGATCTGCCTGTTTACCGACTTCAATGGACCCAATCCGGTCAGCTCTCCCTACGGCAGCAGCCCCATTCAAAGTAAGGGCCGTAATGGCTTCCTCGGCCGTCATATGCATATAGATCACAGCCAGGCCAAGCATGAGCGGTACGGAGAAGGTAAAGCCGCTTCCCGGGTTGAAATCCGTTGCAAGCGCCACGGCACAACCCGCGTCAATCATCTCCCGAGCCCGGGCAAAAGGTTCACGCAAGCAGAACGCGGTCGTCGGCAAAAGGGTCGAAACGACACCATTTTCAGCCATGGCCTTGATGCCTGCATCGGACGCGTGAAGGAGATGATCTGCACTTGTGCTTTAAGTTCACCAGCAAGTTCCGAACCGCCAAGGGATACGATCTCATCTGCGTGGATCTTGAGCTTGAACCCCATCTCCCGGGCTTTCTTAAGGTACTGACGGCTTTCGTCAACGGAGAAAACCCCTTCTTCACAGAAAATATCACAAAATTCGGCAAGGTTTTCCTTTTTGACAACAGGCATGACTTCCTTTAGGAGGAAATCCAGAAACGCTTTGCTGCGCCCTTTATATTCAGGCGGGACCGCATGGGCCCCAAGGAAGGTAGAAACCAATTCAATCGGCTGAGAAGCATTCAGCTTCCGCGTCACATGAAGCTGCTTGATTTCTGTGTCGTAGTCCTGCCCATAACCGCTTTTGGCTTCGACCGTAGTCACACCCATGGCGAGCATCTTCTTGAGATGGTCCATGGCATGATCGGCAAGTTCCGCTTCCGACGCTTCCCGAGTTGCTTTCATGGTGTTAATGATTCCGCCGCCGCGGTTCATGATGTCCATATAGCTCATCCCGCCCATACGCCAGAGAAATTCATCTGGACGATATCCGCCAAAAACAAGGTGGGTATGGGAATCAACAAATCCGGGGAGGACCGCTTTGTGAGCAGCATCGATCTGGTTTTCCCGGGGAACTTCCTTTTCCCATTGGGCTGGGTCACCAATTCCTTTGATGATTCCATCCTCGATAAAGATGGAAGTATTTTCATAGACCTTGACATCACCCATTGCCTTGCCAAAGCAGGCCGAATGGCCTTGGGGCGTCACAATTTGGGATGCATTGCGAATCAATACTTTTTTCGTCATAGTGGGCTCCTTTTTCAGAGGGGGGGGAGAAGACTCCCCCATCATATCGTCAAAGAGATTGCCGCCTTAAGGCAGCAATCTCCCGACCAAAATGATGAAGTTGAAGAGGAATTGAAGGGAAACTCAATCTTTGATGACATGAGCCGTCGGATATACCTTGGCAACAGCTCCTTGACCTTCTTATCATCAGCCAAGTAAGGAATCGTCAGGTGCCCAATCCCAGCGCGGGTACCATTGAATTCAACAGCCGTTTCCATAGCATGTTCGTTGCGGGCCCAACTGCGGCGGGCAACCCCGCTCATAACATCCCAGCTCAGTGCGCTGCGAATGATTTCATCAACTCTGTGGCTGCCGTCAAGAACAAGGCCGAAGCCGCCATTGATGGCTTTACCAATCCCGACGCCGCCGCCATTGTGGAGGGCAACAAGGCTCATGCCGCGGGCCGCGTTACCCGCATAAGTTTGAACGGCCATATCAGCCATAACGTTGGAGCCATCTTTGATGTTGCTCGTTTCACGGAACGGGGAGTCCGTACCGGATACGTCGTGATGGTCACGTCCCATCATGACAGGACCGATTTCACCTTTGCGGACCAGTTCATTGAACTTGAGGGCAATATTGACACGGCCGATTTCATCCTGATAGAGGATACGGGCCTGGGTACCAACGACCATCTTGTTCTTTTCAGCGTCGCGGATCCAGATGTAGTTATCGCGATCTTGATAGCGACGGTTCGGATCGATGCAGCTCATGGCAGCCATATCGGTCTTATGCAGATCTTCCGGCTTGCCGCTCAGGCAGACCCAACGGAACGGGCCATAGCCGTAATCAAAGAGCTGCGGTCCCATGATATCTTCGACATAGCTCGGCCAAATGAAGCCGTCCTTATCATCAACGCCGTTCTTGGAGATTTCCGTTACACCGGAATCAAAGACAGCTTTCATGAAAGAGTTGCCATAGTCAAAGAAATAGATTCCTTTGCTGGTAATGCGTTTCAGTGCATTGTAATGGGCATGGAGGGTCTTATCAACGAGTTCACGGAAATGCTTGGGATCTTCGGCAAGCATCTTCGTACGTTCTTCAAAAGTCAGGCCCTGCGGGCAGTATCCGCCGTCATATACGTTGTGGCAGCTGGTCTGGTCGGACACAAGGTCAACATGGACATCATGGTCAGCGATATATTCAAGAAGGTCGACAATGTTCCCATGATAAGCGTAGGCTTTGCCTTCCTTTTTAGCCATTGCATCCTGAGCCAATTTGATGACCTCCGGAATGGAATCAGAGACTCCCGTAATCCAGCCTGATCAAGACGGGTCTTGATGCGGGATGCATCGACTTCAGCAATGATGGCTGCGCAGTTAGCAATGATAGCCGCCTTGCCCTGAGCGCCACTCATACCGCCCAAGCCGCTCGTGACAAAGAGTTTGCCGCCCAGGTCCCCATCTTCTGGAATCCCCAGTTTCATACGTCCGGCGTTGAGGATCGTATTGAAGGTCCCATGGACAATCCCTTGAGGGCCAATATACATCCAGCGCCAGCAGTCATCTGACCATAGTTGGCAACGCCATTTCTTCGGCGATTTCCCAATCATGGCGGTTATCATATTCGCCAACCATGATACCGTTGGAAATAATGACACGCGGAGCTTCCGGTTTAGAACGGAAGAGGCCCAGGGGATGACCGGATTCCATGACAAGGGTCTGATCCTGTGTCATTTCTTCCAAGTAGCGTTTGATCAGAAGGTACTGCATCCAGTCATGGCAGACGGATCCTGTTTCACCATAGGTGACCAGTTCATACGGATAGAGGGCAACTTCAAAGTCCAAGTTGTTGTCAATCATGACCTGGAAAGCTTTGCCTTCCGTGCATTTTCCTTTATATTCATCAATTGGTTTGCCATAGATGCGGCCTTCCGGGCGGAAACGATAGCCATAGATACGGCCGCGAGTCGTCAATTCTTCGAGGAACTCTGGGATAAGTTCATCATGATATTCTTCAGGAATGTAGCGCAGGGCATTTTTCAGTGCCAGTTCAGTCTGGGCAGGGCTGAGGCGGAAGCCGCGGTCAGGGGCTCTGCGGATGCTTCCTGGAAAGGTTTCTTCGGAGGAAGTCCATTGGGGAATTCCAGTTTGATTGTCATTGCCTTTGCGATATCAGCATTTTTCATGTCGTAACCACTCCTTCTTTCACACGATATCCTGATGAACGGGGCTTTTCCCCCATCTCGTTTACGACCTTATTCTATCGATTCATCATCTAAAAAACGTCGAATTTGAACAGTCAAAGAAAATCATTTTAAAAATATTTCCGACTGTTTTTTGACGGAAAAACGCTTCACCGTCAGAAAAACCGTCCAAAAAGGAAGTACTTTTCCGCCTTATGAACAAGAGCAGCCGCCCAAGGCCGCTGCTCTTGTGTAACCGATAACTCCGGTTCAAAGTATGGATCAGAAGAACTTGAGGTCTGCCTTATCTTCAACGGCTTCAAGGATGTCACCACGCTTGACGACGTCCGTAATCTTTTCGAGTTCCTTGAACATTTCAATATCCTTATCATAAGCGATGAAGGCATTGGTCTTACGAACCGTGTCGTAAGCAGCCTGTGTACCATCACCCAGTTTGAAGCCTTCACCAGCACGCAGGTCGATAGCTTGGCAGGCGGCGAGGATTTCCGTTGCAATCACGCGGCGGACGTTGAAGCAGATTTCTCCCGCTTTGCGGGCTGCCGCAGCGCCCATGGAAACAAGATCTTCCTGATTTTCGCAGCTTGGGATGGAGTCGACCGATGCCGGATGGGCAAGAACCTTGTTTTCACTGACAAGGGCAGCGGCTGCATATTGGGTGATCATGAAGCCGGAGTTCAGGCCCGGATGAGCAACGAGGAAGGACGGGAACCCACTGAGGGAGTTGTTGATGGTCCGTTCCAAACGACGTTCCGAAACGTTGGCAATTTCCGAAAGACCAATACCAAGGAAGTCAAAAGGAAGGGCCATCGGTTCACCATGGAAGTTGCCTCCGGAGATGACTGCGCCATCAGGCAGGACAATGGGTTATCCGTAGCGGAGTTGATTTCGATATCACCTTTTCTTTGACAAAGCCCAGGGCATCCTTGCTGGCGCCGTGGATCTGCGGTACGCAGCGGAGGGAGTACGGATCCTGAACCTTCAGTTCCCCCTGATGGGTAACGTAGGTAGAGTTTTTCAGGAGGCTGCGGATGTTGTAGGCCGTATCAAGCTGGCCGCGATGAGGACGGATCGTATGGAGCCGTTCGTCAAAAGCATCAATGATGCCGCGGTTAGCTTCCATCGTAAGGGCAGCAGCGATATCACTCTGCTTGAGAAGGAGCATGCCATCCCAAAGGGCGAAGGTACCCATAGCGTCAGGATCGGAGTCCCATTGATGAGGGCCAGACCTTCCTTGGCAACAAGGCGGATGGTCGGGATCCCAGCGCGATCCATGGCTTCCTTGCCGCTCATCAGTTTGCCTGATATTCAGCATCACCCAATCCAAGCATCGGAAGGACCATATGAGCTAACGGAGCAAGGTCACCGGAAGCCCCGAGGGACCTTTTTCGGGAATATAGGGATGAACACCCTTATTGATCATATCGACGAGAACATTCAAAGTTTCCAAACGGATACCGGAGTACCCTTTGACCAAAGCATTGGCGCGGATCAGCATGGCAGCGCGGGTCACTTCACGGGACAGGGGATTGCCATAACCGCAGGAATGAGTGCGGATGAGGTTTTCCTGGAGCTGGCTGCAGTCTTCCTTGGAAATGGAAACACGGCAAAGGGAACCGAACCCGGTTGTCACCCCGTAAACAACTCTTTCATTATCTACGATATCATCGATAAGGCACGGGAAGCCTTGATGCGGTCAATAGCGTCAGGATCGACCTTGATCTTGGCGTCGTAGCGGCTGACAGCCACCAATCTTCGAGGGAAAGGTCATTTCCGGTCAGGACTACTTCTTTAATGTTCTTTACATCTTTCAACAGCATTGTTCGTCATCCTCCTTACAAGATAAGCACATGGTTTATGGAATGTATGGATCCAGCATTACAAAAGAGAGAATTTCCAAAGGAATCGGCTGCCTCTTTGCAGGGAAGGGGCAGCCGGCCAGGTAAAGCCTTACCCGAGAATCATGCGCCAATGACGCCGCCAATCAGCAGGGTAATATCGTAGAAGATAAAGGTAGGTACACAGGTGTCCCAAATATGGTTGTGCTGACCATCTGCATTCAGACCGGACGTCGGGCCCAAGGTAGAGTCAGAAGCCGGGGAGCCAGCATCACCCAAAGCGGCAGCAATACCGATGAGCAGGATGATGGAGCCAGTCGAGAAACCAAGTTTGTAGCCCATAGGAATGTAAATGGAGGCGACAACCGGGATGGTCCCGAAGGAAGTCCCAATCCCCATAGTGATGAGCAGCCCAACAAGGAGCATGACGATAGCACCGCTCAGCTTGGTGTTGATGACAGCCGTCGTCGCATTGACAAGGGATTCCACAGAGTGGGTTTCACGAAGGACCTGAGCATAGCCAGCAGCTACGAGCATAACGAAAGCGATGAAGCCCATCATGGCAACGCCGCCATCAACGTATTTGTCGATTTCTTTCCATTTGATGGCACCCGTAAGGATCATGACAAGAAGTCCACAGGAAGCACCAATCGGCAGGGATTCGAAATGAAGCTGGGCAACAAAGGCAACGATGGCAGCAGCAAGGGCCTTCCAGCAATCAGCCGACATCTTGACATCTTCTTCGGAAATTTCATTGGCACCAGCAATGGGCAGATCTTCATATTCACGGTCTCTCGTGCCATAGAGCATAACGGCCAAGACAAGACCCACAAGCATGGAAGCACCGCCGATCCACATAACGGAAGAAATATC
>ENA-OQCE01000721-OQCE01000721.1-human-gut-metagenome-genome-assembly--contig:-NODE-721-length-15694-cov-2.916490_pt1 | contig 15694 bp, 18 predicted proteins | sample MGYA00242495_ERZ504572 | MGnify/ENA primary metagenome ERZ504572 (study PRJEB26092, sample SAMD00036228) | human gut metagenome | host: Homo sapiens | study: EMG produced TPA metagenomics assembly of...
GTACAAATACAGGTTGTGCTATAATGAAGTATCTCAAAAAGAATTATTTATACAGGAGGAAGTTCGCGGATGGTATCATTTACCTATATCATCAAAGATAAATTTGGAATACATGCAAGGCCCGGACTGCTTCTTGTGCAGGAAGCCGGAAAGCTTACGAGCAATATCACTATTTTTAAAGGAACAGACAGTGGTGATGCGAAGCGGATGTTCTGTGTTATGAATCTTGCAGTAAAACAGGGAGATCAGATAACAGTACATGTGGAAGGCGAGAATGAAGAGGCAGATGCCGAAGTAATGAGAGAGTTTTTGAAAAATAATCTGTAACTGTGAAGATGTCAGACAGTTATGCCATAATCTTTAATAAGGAGAATTGGAGTAATGAGAGTATTAGAAGGTAAGTCCGTATTTTCAGGAATCGCAATTGGAAAGATTTCTATTTTGCAGAAAGCAGACACAAGTGTAAAGCGTACGAAGGTAGAAAATCCGGAGGCAGAGATCACACGTGTGCAGGAAGCAAAAGAGAAAGCAGTTGAACAGCTTCAGAAACTGTATGATAAGGCACTCCGGGAAGTAGGAGAATCAGGTGCTGCTATTTTTGAAGTGCATCAGATGATGCTGGATGATGAGGACTATCTGGATTCTATTGATAACATTATCCGTACGGAGAATGTAAATGCAGAGTATGCAGTAGCAACAACAGGTGATAATTTTGCAGACATGTTTGCGCAGATGGATGATGACTACATGAAAGCAAGAGCGGCAGATGTAAAGGATATTTCAGATCGTCTGGTGCGTGTATTATCAGGACACGATGAGGGAGATATGGATGCTGCAGAACCATCTATTATCGTTGCTGAGGATCTGGCTCCAAGTGAAACTGTACAGATGGACAAGAGCAAAGTTCTTGCATTTGTTACAAGGAAAGGTTCTTCCAATTCCCATACAGCAATCCTTGCAAGAACTATGAATATCCCGGCGCTGATCAATATTGAATATGATGACAGCATGGATGGGAAAATGGCAGTTGTAGACGGCAAGACCGGTTCTCTTATTGTGGAACCGGATGCAGATACCCTGAAGAAATATCAGGATCAGAAAGACGAGGAGTTGCGCCAGAGAGCAATGCTCAAAGAATTAAAAGGCAAAACTACAGAGACAAAGAGTGGACATAAGATTCATCTGTACGCAAACATCGGAAGCACAGGCGATGTAGCCAGTGTACTGGCTAATGATGCAGAAGGTATTGGTCTTTTCAGAAGTGAATTCATTTATCTGGAAAAAGATAATTATCCGACAGAGGAAGAGCAGTTCCAGATTTATAAAGCAGTAGCACAGAATATGGCAGGAAAGAAAGTAATCATCCGTACACTGGATATCGGCGCAGACAAGCAGATTGATTACTTTGATATGGCACACGAAGAGAATCCGGCAATGGGTTATCGTGCAATCCGTATCTGCCTGGACAGACCGGAAGTATTTAAGACACAGCTTCGTGCACTGTTCAGAGCAAGTATGTTCGGAAATATCTCCATTATGTATCCGATGATCATCTCTGTAACAGAAGTAAAACAGATCAAGGCTATTGTTGCAGAGGTTAAGAAAGAGCTGACAGAGCAGGGCATTCCGTTTAAAGATGACGTAGAGCAGGGTGTAATGATCGAGACACCGGCTGCAGTTATGATCAGTGATCTTCTTGCAAAAGAAGTTGATTTCTTCAGCATCGGAACTAACGATTTAACACAGTATACACTGGCAATCGACCGTCAGAATGCAAAACTGGATAATATTTATGATTCTCATCATGAAGCTGTACTTCGTATGATCCAGATGGTCATTGATAATGCACATAAAGAGGGAATCTGGGCAGGAATCTGCGGAGAGCTCGGAGCAGATACTACATTGACAGAACGCTTTATACAGATGGGGATTGATGAATTATCTGTATCACCTACATTTGTTCTGCCGGTACGTAAGATCGTAAGGGAACTGGACTGATTCTGGCATAAATATCGCAAAAGAATAGAAACAGGCAGTCAAAATTCCGCATGGGTCAATCTATGCGGAATTTTTTTTGCAATAAATTAGCGGTTCCTGATTGTGATACATAAAAAAATATGATAAACTGAACATAGTCTGTAATTTTATGAAAAGATAATTGATACATAAAAAATCTGAAGTGGATCAGAAGCAAAGGAGATATGAATATGGGAAAAATTGCCATTGTCACAGACAGTAACAGCGGCATAACACAGGACCAGGCAAGAGAACTTGGAATCAGCGTAATTCCAATGCCTTTTTATATTAACGAGAAGCTTTATCTTGAAGGAATCACTCTTTCACAGGAAGAGTTTTATGAGAGACTTAAGAATGATGAGGCTATTTCTACTTCACAGCCGGGGCCGGCAGATGTATGCGGACTCTGGAATACATTACTGGAAAAGTATGATGAAGTAGTGCACATTCCAATGTCAAGCGGACTGAGCGCATCCTGTGATACAGCAATGGGACTGGCTCAGGAATATGACGGAAGAGTACATGTAGTAGACAATCAGAGAATTTCTGTTACGCAGAGACAATCTGTACTGGATGCCCTCACATTAAGAGATGCGGGCAGAAATGCGACACAGATCAAACAGGTTCTGGAAGAGCAGAAGCTGGATTCCAGTATCTATATTACTCTGGAAACTTTGAAATACCTTAAGAAAGGCGGAAGGATTACTCCTGCAGCAGCAGCAATCGGAACAGTTCTGAATCTGAAACCTGTGCTTCAGATCCAGGGTGAGAAGTTGGATGCATATTCCAAAACAAGAGGCAAGAAGCAGGCAAAACGTGTCATGCTCAAGGCTATGCAGAATGACTGGGAGAACCGCTTCGCAGAATACGTAAAACGTGGCGAAATGTGCCTGCAGTCTGCTTATACAGGAAATCAGGAGGAAGCAGAGGAATTTAAGAAAGAAATTGCCGAAGTATTCCCCGGAATTGAGATTGTGCAGAATCCGTTATCATTAAGTGTTGCATGCCATATCGGACATGGTGCTATTGCAGTTGCATGTTCAAGAAAAGTGGTAGTAGAATAAAACAATCTGAGGAGTTAGGAAAGAATGAAGAAACTTATGGAACAGATGGCGGAAGAACTTTCCGCAGCATTTGAAAAATCCGGATACGACCCATCCTACGGAAAAGTAACCGTATCCAACAGACCGGATCTTTGCGAATTTCAGTGCAACGGTGCTATGGCAGGAGCCAAAGCATACAAGAAGGCACCGTTTATGATCGCTGATGATGTAGTAGCATACTTAAAAGACAGCCAGGTTTTCTCCATGGCAGAAGTCGTAAAACCGGGATTTATCAATTTAAAAGTAAAAGGTGAATTCCTTGCAGATTACTTAAAGGAAATGGCAGCAGACGAGAAACTTTCCGTATCTGCAGCAAAAGAGCCGAAGACGATCATCATCGACTACGGTGGACCAAACGTTGCAAAACCTCTTCATGTAGGACACCTTCGTTCTGCAATCATCGGAGAAAGTATTAAGAGAATCGGTCGCTTTGTAGGACATAAAGTGATCGGTGATGTTCATCTGGGAGACTGGGGTCTTCAGATGGGGCTGATCATTACAGAACTGAAACACAGAAAACCGGAGCTGGTTTATTTTGATGATTCTTACACAGGAGAGTATCCGGAGGAAGCACCATTTACGATCAGCGAGCTGGAAGAGATCTATCCATGTGCAAGCGGCAAGTCCAAAGAGGATGAAGCGTACAGAAACGAAGCTCTGGAAGCAACTCATCTTCTTCAGCAGGGCAAACCGGGATACATGGCTCTCTGGAACCATATTATGAACGTATCCGTTACAGACCTGAAGCGCAACTATGACAAATTAAATGTGTCTTTTGATCTCTGGAAAAAGGAATCCGATGCACAGCCATATATTCCTGGAATGGTTGAGGAGATGAAAGAAAAAGGATTCGCTTATGTAGACCAGGGTGCACTTGTAGTAGATGTAAAAGAAGAGAACGACACAAAAGAGATTCCTCCATGTATGCTTCTGAAATCAGACGGAGCTTCTCTTTATACAACTACAGACCTTGCAACAATCGTAGAGCGAATGAAATTATTTAACCCGGATGAGATCTTGTATGTGGTAGACAAACGTCAGGAACTTCACTTTATCCAAGTATTCCGCTGTGCAAGAAAGACCGGGCTTGTAAAAGATGATACAAAGCTTTCTTTCCTTGGATTCGGAACCATGAACGGAAAAGACGGAAAACCGTTCAAGACAAGAGAGGGTGGCGTTATGCGTCTGGAAACTCTCATTAAAGACATCAACGAAGAGATGTTTACCAAGATTGTTGAGAATCGCAGCGTGAAAGATAAAGATGCGAAAGAAACTGCAGAGATCGTAGGGCTTTCCGCGATCAAATACGGTGACCTTTCCAATCAGGCTACCAAGGATTACATTTTTGATATTGACAGATTTACATCATTTGAAGGTAATACAGGTCCGTATATCCTTTATACGATCGTTCGTATCAAATCTATTCTGAACCGTTTTGCAGAAGAGGGCGGCAACCTTGAAGCAGGTACAATCCTTGATCCTGTAAACGACAGCCAGAAGAACCTGATGCTTCAGCTGACAGGTTTTGGTGCAACCGTAGAGAACGCCTTTGAAGAAAAAGCACCGCATAAGATCTGTGCATATATTTACGAAGTATCCAATGCATTCAACAGCTTCTATCATGAGACAAAGATCCTCAGCGAAGAGAACGAAGCACAGAAAGCTTCCTTCATCCAGTTGCTGAAACTCACTAAGAAAGTTCTGGAGACATGTATCGATCTTCTTGGATTTTCTGCACCGGACAGAATGTAAAAATAAGATTCATCAATAAATCAACTTGTTGGCACACTAAGCCTGTTTACATATATTGTAAATGGGGCTTTTCAAAAAGAACGAAGTGTGCTATTCTGTATTTATCTAATCTATACGTGATGAAATTCTTTCATCACATTTTCCATTTTTATTTTAAACGAATTGTGAATATCTGCTTGGTTCAGATAAACTGCGGAGCAGTTATTCGGTTATGAGCAAGTAGCGAATCTGATGATTTTATCTGTTTGACAATTGAACAGGAGGTGAACCAGTGAATTTATCTGGAACTGTATTAAAAGGGCGTTACTGTATTCTGGATCCTGTTGGAAAAGGCGGCGGAGGGAAAGTTTACCTTGCCAGAGATCTGGAACTAGGCGTTTTGTGGGCGGTAAAAGAAATACCGGTATCCGACAAAAGTGAAGCTCGTATGCTTTTGAAACTTTCGCATCCGTCTTTGCCAAAGATGATAGATTACATAGAAGATAACCGAAAATGTTACCTTGTTATGGAATATGTCAGGGGAAAATCTCTGGGTGAGTATTTAAGAGGCGGAAAACATTTTTCCATAAATGAAATCGTTAAATATGGAATGGAGATTTCAGATGTATTCTCCTATTTTCATGGTCGGAAACCACCGGTTTATTATGGAGATCTGAAGCCTGACAATCTGATGCTGGGTGAGAATGGAAGATTATATCTGATCGATCTGGGCGGTGCTGTAAACGGATATAAATATCACCATAAAGTATGTACAGGCACTGCCGGTTTTGCTGCGCCGGAACAATATGAGGGAAAGATAAATGCAGCAACAGATATTTATACATTTGGAAAAACATTATCTGCCTTATGTGGAAAAACAGATTGTCTGTTATTCATCCGGAACATGTCATTATTCTGGCTTATTTTCAGATGCTGCATGAAGAAACCGGAAATGCGTTATCAAAATATGAAGACTGTACAGAAAAAACTAAGCAGAATCCAGAAGAGACAAAACCAGAGTAAAATTAAAAACATGTTGGTTTTGGCAGGGAGCAGTATTGCTTTTGCAGTAATAACTGTTTTTCTTCTGTTTAGTTCTGATCTGGTATCCGGCTCCAAAACATTTGATTTTTATGAAGAGCTAACTGATATTACAGACCTTTATTATCAGGAAGAATTTCAAAACGGCAGTAAAGCGGACAGGGAAAAAATTTGTGAACAGGCAGATACCGGACTGCGGAAATTACAAAAACAATGCACTGAAAAAGAGGAGTCAAGAAAGATATTACAGATTCTGGCAGTAAACAGTGAGTACCAGGAAAATTATGAAAATGCAGGATTCTACTATGAGCAAATGCTTCTTTATGATGAAACTTACAGAGCCGGATACGGTGAATATGGAATGTTCCTGTTCCGTACCGGGCAAAAGGAAGCCGGTCAGGCACTATGGACAGAATATAAGTCGAAAGAAACAATGTTAGACGATACAGTCAGCAGAAATCTGAGATTGTGGGAAAAGGAGATGACTAAGAGTGAAGAAAAATCATAACAGACTCTGGATTGTGATATCTGTATGTTTATGTCTGTGTCTGACTTCGACTATCTCTGCCATGCAGATGGGAGGTTTTGATATTGATGTAGGAAATGGAGAAAACAGCAGCTGGCAATGGCATGAGGAACAGCAGTGGAATCAGAGCAGTTGGGAGAATACGTGGGAAAATAACCGGCAGACTGGAGACAACACATCAGAAACTCCTGCACAGAACGATCAGACGCAGGACAATGGATATCAGTATGATTCTGATACAGGAAACGGAACACAGGATAATATACAGCAATGGAATGGTGTACAGCAGAATAACACTGACTGGAATAACAGCAGTCAATGGAACAATAATTCTCAGTGGGATAATAATTCTCAGAATAATAATGTCCAGAATAATAACGTTCAGAGTAATAATGCCCGGAATAATAATTCTGCATGGAACGCTCAACCTCAGACAGATAACAATATGCAGATAACATCCCGGACGGATAATGAATCCGCTGTTAAGATATCAGAAAAACCCACCCCAACATCAATACCTGTACCAACACCTAAACCTGCGAAAAATCCGAAGCCGACAAAAACACCCAAATCAACTCAGCCCCCAACTCCTAAGCCGTCAAAAAAGAAAAATAAGAAGAAACAAAATAAAGCAAAGAAAACAGAAAAAGAAAACAAGAATACAGGTAATTCCAAAGTGTTTCAGAATAAAGAAAACCAGGGGGATACTGTTGAATACACGCATGTAAAAGATGAAGCTGTTAAGTTTCATTGCACACAAAATACAGATAGTTTCCATACCCCGCGAATTCAGATAATATCCCGGGGCTCTGTTCAGATTCTTTCTTTTCGGCTTAACAAAACAGAATGTCCCTGGCATTGGGAAGGAGACTGGATCATACCGGATACGGAAGATGAAAATGTAAAAGAAATAGAATTGTTGGTTATCTCTCAAGGCGGAAAGCTGATAAAAATGAATCCCCGGATTTTTTCCTCATAGACGCTTCAGGAAAACAATGCTATAATTTATCATATTATATCAATTTTTCTGAGACAGGAGGAACCTATGTACAAAGTAATTTTGTTTGATTTAGATGGAACATTAACAGAATCCGGAGAGGGTATCACGAAATCTGTTCAGTATGCACTGGAGAGAATTGGAAAGCCTGAACCGGACCTTGAGAAACTGAAGGTTTTCATAGGACCGCCGCTTATGGAGATGTTTATGCAATATGCACAGATTGATGAGGCAACCGCAAAACAGGCGGTGGAAATTTACAGAGAACGCTATTCTGTGACAGGAATCTTTGAAAATGCCGTATATCCGGGAATTGAGAATATGCTGGCACAGTTGGAGAAGAAAGGATATATTCTCGCAGTAGCATCCTCTAAACCGGAAGTATATGTGAGACAGATCCTGGATCATTTTGGACTTATCCGGTACTTCACAGAAATCGGCGGAAGCGAATTGAATGGTCGAAGAACAAACAAGACAGAAGTGATCGAAGATGTTCTGAAACATCTGAATATGGACAAACACAGAGATCAGGTTATTATGGTTGGAGATAAAGAACATGATGTATACGGAGCACGCAAAGCTGGCCTGGAATGTATTGCAGTTTCTTTCGGATATGGAACTGAAGAAGAGCTTAAACAGGCAAAACCTCTGAAAATCGTTGATTCTGCAGAAGGAATCGTAGATTTTTTCGCCTGAGCCCTCTGCGAAAACAAAATATTGTTTCTAAAATCTGGAGGGCAGGATATCCGGCAGGAATCCATTTTGTGATTTCGCAGATCGTTGCAGGGACTGCGCTGGCAGTATTTGCAAGAACAGCAGAAAATTCGGCAGAGACATACTATAATTACACGATTTTTCTCACAGGCTTAACAGGAATCCTGGCTATGATCCCGGCATTGTATTTTTATCGAAGAGATAAAGTTAGAAGAATTGCCAGCGGCTGATCCCGGCGCAGAAAAAAAGTACCGCTTTCTATATCGGAAACAGTTCTTTTACTTCTGGCAGGAGCCGGATTTGCACAATATGGAAACTTCCTGATGGCAATACTTCAGTCATTTATCAACAGCAGCACCTATCAGGAGAGCATGACCAGAATTACAGAAGGAAAATCACTTTTTATGATGATTTTCTGGATGGGAATCGTTGCGCCGGCAGCAGAGGAAATGATCTTTCGCTGGTTAATCTATCTGCGTCTGCGTGACTGGATGAAGCTGCCGGTGGCAGCAGTGATTTCCGGAGTGGTCTTTGGTATATATCACGGAAATATCGTGCAGGAATATACGCAAGTATCCTTGGAACAGCATTTGCATGGATACTGGAAATGAGTGGAAATATTTACAGCAGTATGCTGCTTCATATGGGAGCGAATATCTGGTCATTGCTTATTACAGAATATGCACTGGATCTGTTTTCCATGAAATACGGTGTGCAGATTTTGATATTGATCTATCTGATTCTGCTGGCCGGCGTAGTGTGCTGCCTTACTCATTTCGAAAAAGTGTACAGTGTAAGAAAAAAGAAGAGAATGATATAAAAATCTGCCATAGAAAGCAGATGATAATCAACAGGAGAATGTGATGGGAAAAGCAGTTCGTCTTGATAAGTTTCTGGCAGATGCAGGAGCAGGGACCAGAAGTGAGGTAAAAAAATATATTCAAAAAGGAAAAGTCCGGATCAACGGTGTGCCTGCAAAGAAACCGGAGATCAAGGTCAGTGAAGAGGATGAAGTAATTCTGGATGGAAACAAAGTTTCCAGGGCACCGGAATTCGTCTATTATCTTCTGCACAAACCTGCAGGTTATGTCAGTGCAACAGAGGATAAGCGTGACAGAACAGTGATGGAACTGGTGCCGTCAGACAGGAAAGATATGTTTCCTGTAGGAAGACTGGATAAAGATACAGAGGGCCTGCTTCTGATCACAGATGACGGAGCACTGGCACATGAACTTCTTTCTCCGAAGAAGCATGTAGACAAAACTTACTATGCTGTCACAGATGGCTGCGTGACAAAAGAGGATGTACAGAGATTTGCTGAGGGTCTGGAGATTGGAGAAAAAAATCCGACTATGCCTGCGAAACTGGAAATCCTCAGAACCAGAAAAGTGGAAGAGGCAGAACTGGAACAGTATCCGTCAGGATGGTCTTCGGAAATTCAGCTTACGATCAAAGAAGGCAAATTCCATCAGGTCAAGCGAATGACAGAAGCAGTAGGAAAGAAAGTGGTCTATCTGAAACGAATTTCCATGGGAGTATTAACATTGCCGGATGACCTGAAAAAAGGAGAATGCCGTCAGTTGACTGCTGAAGAAGAGAAAAAACTGAAAGACAGCATTGGCAGATCCTGAAAAACCTGTAAAAATAATAAAAAATTTGCAAAAAACCCTCTTTACATGGAGGGTTTTTGTATGCTATACTACAGAAGTTGCGAGTCATGCGCATCTATTGTGCATGCAAAAATATACACGTTCGGAGATTCCCGCGGATGGTGCCCTGCGGTGTGAGGCTGGGTCCCCAGGAAAAAGAACCGGGCGGAAGAAATTAACCAAAAAAGGAGAACAAACATGAGCGTTATTTCAATGAAACAGCTTTTAGAAGCAGGCGTACATTTCGGACATCAGACAAGAAGATGGAACCCTAAAATGGCTCCATACATCTACACAGAGAGAAACGGTATCTACATCATCGACTTACAGCAGTCTGTAGGTATGGTTGACGATGCTTACAATGCAATCGCTGATATCGTAGCAGACGGTGGAAGCATCTTATTCGTAGGAACAAAGAAACAGGCTCAGGATGCTATCAAAACAGAAGCAGAGCGTTGCGGACAGTTCTATGTAAACGAGAGATGGTTAGGTGGTATGCTTACAAACTTCAAAACTATCCAGAGCCGTATTGCAAGACTGAAAGAAATCGAAGCTATGGAAGCTGATGGAACATTTGACGTTCTTCCTAAGAAAGAAGTTATTGAGCTGAAAAAAGAACTTGCAAAATTACAGAAAAACATCGGCGGTATCAAAGAAATGAAGAGACTTCCGGATGCAATCTTCATCGTAGATCCTAAGAAAGAAAGAATCTGCGTACAGGAAGCTCATACATTAGGAATCCCGCTTATCGGTATCTGCGATACAAACTGCGATCCGGAAGAACTGGATTATGTAATTCCGGGTAACGATGATGCAATCCGTGCAGTAAAATTAATCGTTTCCAAAATGGCAGACGCTGTTATCGAAGCAAAACAGGGTACTGCAGATGCAGACGGTGAAATCGAAGCTGAATCTGAAGAGTTCGCAGCTACAGAAGAATAATTTTTTGAACCAGTACAGGAAAGCCGACAGGCTTTCCTGTCATTGAAAAAGGAAAAGCCCCTCCGGGCGATTTACGAATATTATTCAGGAGGAAAATGAAATGGCTATCACAGCAGCACAGGTAAAAGAATTAAGAGAAATGACCGGCGCCGGAATGATGGATTGTAAGAAAGCTCTTACAGCTACAGAAGGTGATATGGATAAAGCAGTAGAATTCCTTCGCGAAAAAGGTCTTGCTACAGCACAGAAGAAAGCAAGCCGTGTAGCAGCAGAAGGTCTTTGCAAAACTTTAGTTTCCGAAGACGGAAAGAAAGCAGTTGTTGTAGAAGTTAACGCTGAGACAGACTTCGTAGCTAAGAATGAAAAATTCCAGAACTACGTTGCAGATGTAGCAGCTCAGGCTATGAACACAACAGCAGCAGATATCGATGCTTTCCTTGCAGAAGCATGGGCACTTGATACAACTAAGACTGTTAAAGAAGCTCTTGCAGCTCAGATCGCAGTTATCGGCGAGAACATGAACATCAGAAGATTTGCTCAGGTTACAGAAGAGAACGGTTTCGTTGCTTCCTACACACATATGGGCGGTAAGATTGGTGTTCTTGTAGACGTTGAAACAGACGTAGTTAACGATGCTGTTAAAGAAATGGCTAAGAACGTAGCAATGCAGATTGCAGCTCTGAAACCACAGTACACAAGCGATAGCGAAGTAAGCGCAGAATACATTGAGCATGAGAAAGAAATCCTTATGGCTCAGATCCAGAACGATCCGAAAGAATCCCAGAAACCGGCTAAGGTTATCGAAGGAATGATCACAGGACGTATCAAAAAAGAGCTTAAAGAAATCTGCCTTCTTGACCAGACATACGTTAAAGCTGAAGACGGAAAACAGTCTGTAGCTAAATACGTAGAGCAGGTTGCTAAAGAAAACGGTGCTAAGATCACTGTTAAAGGTTTCGTACGTTACGAGACAGGTGATGGTATCGAAAAGAAAGAAGAGAACTTTGCAGAAGAAGTTGCAAAACAGATGGCACAGTAATCTGGTTTTTGCAGAACTTTAAAAAGAGTCTTAAAACCCTTGAAAATCCAGTATTTTCAAGGGTTTTTCTTATATACACCACTTCATATATTGCATTATAAATTCATGTAACTTTTTAAACGGATTTTCGTAAAATGTTCGTCATGGTTTTCGTAAAACCTGCGTACGAACTTCTTAACGAAAACTTCGCATGATTTTTAATAAAAATGTGGCGATTTCGGTAGCTAACTATAAAGCAATTTATAATACTTGCAGGAATAGAGGTTCAAATTGCAAAAGGATTTGGGCAGTAGTAGGAAGGTTGGAAATGTGGTATGATTGAGAACAGGACATAAGAGAAAACAGGAACTGAATAGAGTGTGAGTAAAGAAGAAATCTTTGAATATGTGCAACAGCAATATGGAACACTCCCAGAATATCTATGGAGCAAATGACATTTTGGAAGAATACAGAAAGTGTGAGTAAAGAAATTATGGAATTGTTGAAAACAATCAGAGGAGACATTACAAAAATTACAGATGTTCAGGCAATCGTAAATGCTGCGAATAATTCACTTCTTGGTGGCGGAGGTGTGGATGGAGCAATTCACAGAGCAGCAGGACCAGAACTTTTGGAAGAATGCAGAACATTACATGGATGTGAGACAGGGAAGGCAAAAATTACAAAAGCATATAAGCTCCCTTGTGAGTATGTTATCCATACAGTAGGACCAATATGGAATGGTGGGAATCAAAATGAAAAAGAATTACTTGCAAGCTGTTATTTATCTTCTATGCAGCTGGCACTGGAACACAAAATCAGAAAAATCGCATTTCCGTCAATTTCTACAGGAGTGTATTCATTTCCGGTTGGACTTGCAGCAAAAATTGCAGTAAATACAGTTGCTGGATTTTTGAAGGAACATCCAGATGATTTTGATCTGGTGGAGTGGGTTTTGTTTGATGAACATACGGAATTGGTTTATGCGATAGAAGTAAATGCGCATAATAAAGGAATATAGAAGATGAGAATATTGATGTTAGGAAACAGTTTTACAACGGCAAATCATATGCCGGACATGTTGGCTGAGTTGACCGGTGCAGAGATTGTGCAACATACCCGTGGAGGGGAACGATTGGCAGATCAGTTAAATCCGAAAACAAAGATGGGAAAGCGTACACAGGAAGCTTTGCAAAATGAAAAATGGGATTTTGTCATTTTACAGGAAATGAGCAATGGTCCAATTACATCAAAAGCCAGTTTCCTTGAAAATGCAGAAAAACTCTGTGAGAAGATCAGGGAGAATGGAGCAAAGCCAGTTTTTTATGCGACCTGGGCATATCAACGTGGAGGAAAGAAGTTGGAAACTTTTGGAATGGATTATGATGAGATGTATCAGAAACTGTATGAAGCTTATCACCTAGCAGCAGATAGAAACCATACTTTGATTGCAGATGTTGGAAAGAAATTTTATGAACTTTCAGATAAAGTAAATCTTTATGTGGATGATGGGTGCCATCCAAATGAAAAAGGTTCCCAGATAGCAGCAGAGATAATTGCAGAAGTCTTGATGAATTGAATAACGTGATATGAAAAAAGCAGCTTGATTATCGAGTTAGTTACTCTCGGTTCAAACTGCTTTTCTTTTGGGCTTTATCTCTCATACAGGAGTATTGTCATCATCAAGTTGGAAAATATCGGCTATCTGGGATTCTATTTTTATGAAATCGTGGTGCCACAGGCAAAAGAAACTGTTTTGTCCATGGCTGCGGATGGAATGAAAGCTGAAAAAATAGCCCACTATCTTAAAGTAAGTGCTGCGATGGTTCAGAACTGGATCGATGAAAGCATGAGTGTTGTACAATAATTTAATGATATAATGAAGAGAAGCTGCCAGGAGATAAGAAAAATCTCTTGGTGGCTTTTGGGAATTAAACCTATGATTTTTTTGTAAAATAGTTCTATAGAACTACTACTTGATTTGCAGATTTCTGTATCTTTTCAATTATCCATAGGCATACTAATTTTAGGATAATAAGCGGGAATCCTCGACAATTCAATTACCGAGATGAAAGCGCAAACTGTGCATATCTGCACTCATAATAAATACAAATAACAAAAACGGTCTGAGTTTATAAACCCAGACCTCATGCTATCATCCTGCATATCTAACTTCCATAAATTGTCTTTCGTTATCAGAAATCGGTGGATTTTCCAGCGCTTTAATCCAGTAGATTTCTCCATCGCATTCTAACTGAATATACATCTTTCCGCTTATGAGTGCACATTTAATGATTTTCGTTAATGATCCGGTTTTCAGTGTCGTGTTTACCGCAGTAGCGCCTGGTCTGGTATATGCCGGAAGATCACTGTTTACTGTGAAATATCGGCTGCTTCCGTCTGCGGAATATATTTCTTTATAGGAGCCATATCTGCTTGTCGGAACAAATTTTCCATTGACATATTTGTAGGTGAAATTAATTGCATTGATACCAAGAGAATAAGAAACGATGCTCTCTGTAATTACAATCTTATTTCCATTTAAGTTGGTAACTTCACCTATGCGATGGTTTCCGTATCCTGCCATAATCTCAGTGAAATCAAGGGCCTTTCTGAACTTTCCGTTTGTGTATTTTAATAATGCACATACAGGTCCGTCACCATTATCAGCCGGTGCATAGAGATATAAAAACGGCTGTCCATTTTTCAATGTATAAATATTTGCTATAACATTATAAAAACGTGTATTTTTTAATCTGTAAGCTGTTTTTCCATTAACCGATACAGTAAGTGATGTATATGTTTCATCGTCGGTTTGATTGGCTGCTCTGATTCTGATTTTATCTTTCGTTCCATCACCGGTAACATCATATGCTGTGTATGTCCGATTTGCTTTTAATAGGACCACATCTGCCGCTGCTTTTACGGGTCTGGAAAAAATAATTACAAAACCAATTGCCAGAAACATAGTAAACACAGAAATAAAATTGTTTCTTTTTCTCATAAAACATGACCCCTTTCGTGTAGGAATTGCTATAATTTTTACATTTTTATTGTATCATTGTATATGTGCAAATTGTATTTTTTAAGTTACAAAATCCTGAGATAATTTTATGAGAACCAATTCTCTTCCCGATGCATCTAATTAGTGTAAAAGTAAAAAGTAAACACGTGTAGTAATCCGGCTGGACAAAAGGAGAAGACAAAGTTATGACAAAAGATGTATTTATTAAGGAGGTTCGGGATGCAGAAGCCATGCTGTATCATATATCAAAGTCCATTCTGAAGAATGACTCTGATTGTGGGGATGCTGTGCAGGAAACAATTCTTAAGGCATATGAGAAACTTCCCACCTTAAAGAAAGAAAAGTATTTTCGAACATGGATCACAAAGATATTGATCAATGAATGCAATGGGATTCTTCGGAAAAGAAAAAATGTTATTCCATATGAAGAATATATGGACAATATGAGGCTGACTGAGGAGGACAGATACAGTCATCTGTATATGGCGATTATGGAACTTCCGGAGGATCTGAGGATTTTGGTAACATTGTATTATTTAGAAGGATTCTCACAGAAAGAGATCAGTGAGGCTCTGGATATTCCGGAAGGAACGATTAAAAGCAGACTTTCCCGTGCAAGAGAGTTTTTGAAAGCACAGTTATCCGATGAAGAAGAGAAAAGACCGATGCCTGGGAAAAACAGCAAACCATCAAAGAGAATAACAGGAAAGGGGAAAATGTCATGTTAGAGAACAAATGGAATAATATAGCACCGGAAGTACCACAGGATTTTCATGAGAAATTTGAAGAGACACTGAGACATATTGAGCAGGCAGATGCAGTTAATAAAAAAATACAAAAGAAAAAGAAATCAAGTGGCCGATTACTGATTGCAGCAGCAGTGATCTGTACAGGCATGGGAGTCACAGTGGCGGCAAAGAATTCTTAAAATA
>ENA-OQCE01000722-OQCE01000722.1-human-gut-metagenome-genome-assembly--contig:-NODE-722-length-15693-cov-2.850186_pt1 | contig 15693 bp, 25 predicted proteins | sample MGYA00242495_ERZ504572 | MGnify/ENA primary metagenome ERZ504572 (study PRJEB26092, sample SAMD00036228) | human gut metagenome | host: Homo sapiens | study: EMG produced TPA metagenomics assembly of...
CAGAAAGTATTGGAAGGCGTTAAACGAAAGAAAGATTTTCAACTAATATCATAATAAAACAAAAGCAAAAAGCTATATTTGCGATTGTTACTAAAACCATGATTAACACTTAAACACTAAAAAATGAGCAAACAACTCTTACTTGGCGATGAAGCATTGCACAGGCTGCATTAGACGCCGGCCTATCCGGTGTGTACGCTACCCGGGTACTCCTTCGACGGAGATTACCGAATATATCCAGACAGCAGCGATTACTGCCGAAAAAGGTATCCACAACCGCTGGTGTTCCAACGAGAAAACTGCCATGGAAGCAGCTTTGGGAATGTCGTTCGCAGGAAAACGTTCACTGGTCTGCATGAAACATGTAGGCATGAATGTGGCTGCCGACTGCTTTATCAACTCCGCCGTGACCGGCGTTAAAGGCGGCATCATTGTCGTTGCAGCCGACGACCCCAGCATGCATTCGTCACAAAACGAACAAGACAGCCGCTTCTACGGTGACTTTGCATTGATTCCGATGTACGAACCGAGCAACCAGCAAGAAGCCTACGACATGGTTTACAACGGATTTGCCTTTTCCGAACAAACCGGCGAACCGCTGCTGATGCGTATGGTCACCCGGCTGGCGCATTCCCGTTCCGGCGTAGAACGCAAGGCGCAACAGCCCCAGAACGGGGTTTCTTTCAGTGACGACCCGCGCCAGTTCATCCTGCTCCCCGGCAACGCCGCAAACGCTACAAACTTCTGTTGCAGCATCAGGACGATTTTGTCAAAGCCTCGGAAAACTCACCTTATAACAAGTACATAGACGGTCCCAACAAAAAACTGGGCATCATAGCTGCGGCATCGGTTATAACTACCTTATGGAGAACTATCCCGAAGGCTGCGAATTTCCGGTATTGAAAATCGGCCAGTACCCGCTTCCCAAGAAACAACTGATGCAGCTTGTAGAAGCCTGCGACGAAATACTCGTACTGGAAGACGGACAACCGTTTGTAGAAAAACAACTGAAAGGTTGCCTCGGCATCGGCGTAAAAGTCAAAGGACGCCTGGACGGCACACTGTCGCAGGACGGAGAATTGAATCCGGACAGCGTAGCACGCGCCGTAGGCAAAGAGAACAAAGCGGAATTCGCTGTTCCCTCACTCGTCGAAATGCGCCCGCCAGCCTTGTGCGAAGGTTGCGGACACCGCGATATGTACACCGTGCTGACCGAAGTGCTCCGGGCAGAATACCCCAGCCACAAGGTATTCAGCGACATCGGCTGCTACACCTTAGGAGCTAACGCTCCTTTCAACGCCATTGATTCCTGCGTAGACATGGGAGCCTCCATTACAATGGCAAAAGGCGCCTCAGATGCCGGAGTCCATCCTGCGGTTGCCGTTATCGGCGACTCCACCTTCACCCACTCCGGCATGACAGGTCTGCTGACTGCGTAAACGAAAACGCCAACGTCACCATCGTCATCTCCGACAACGAAACCACAGCCATGACCGGCGGACAGGATTCAGCCGGAACCGGCCGTCTCGAAGCTATCTGTGCAGGTATCGGCGTAGCGCCCGAACATATCCGCGTAGTAGTTCCATTGAAGAAGAACTACGAGGAAATGAGGCAGATAATCCGCGAAGAAATCGAATACCGCAGAGTATCCGTCATTATTCCCCGCAGAGAATGCATTCAAACTTTAGCACGTAAGAAACGAAACAAGTAAAGCCATGAAAAAAGACATTATACTTTCCGGCGTAGGCGGACAAGGCATCCTCTCTATCGCTACCGTAATCGGGCAGGCAGCCTTAAAGACGGATTATACATGAAACAGGCCGAAGTACACGGTATGAGCCAGCGAGGCGGAGACGTACAGTCCAACCTCCGCATCAGCGACCGGCCTATCGCTTCCGACCTCATCCCTACAGGTAAATGCGACCTTATCATATCGCTGGAACCCATGGAAGCGCTGCGCTATCTTCCCTACCTCAGTCCCGAAGGCTGGCTGGTAACGAACGAAGCCCCTTTCATCAATATCCCCCACTATCCTGCCGAAGAAGCTCTCAAAGCCGAACTTGACAAGCTTCCTCACAAGATTGTACTGAACGTAAACGAAGTAGCCAAAGAAGTGGGCTCTCCACGCGTTGCCAACATCGTGTTGCTGGGAGCTACCATTCCGTTCCTCGGCATTGATTATCAGAAGGTACAAGATAGCATCCGCGACATTTTCCTGCGTAAAGGCGAAGCCATCGTAGAGTTGAACCTCAAGGCCTTGGTTGCCGGTAAGGAAATTGCAGAAAACCTGATGTAAATCAAAATACCAATAACCATGAATGACAAATACTGGGAAGAAGAGATAGAAACCATGCCGCGTGAGGAGTTGCACAAACTGCAACTCCGGCGGCTTAGGAAGACAATCGGCATTGCAGCAAATTCCCCCTATTACAAACAAGTTTTTCAAAAGCACGGCATTACGGCAGACAGCATCCGGTCGATAGAAGACATCCGGAAAATCCCGTTTACCACCAAAGCGGACATGCGCGCCAACTACCCTTTCGGACTTGTGGCCGGCAATATGCACGAAGACGGTGTACGCATCCACTCTTCCAGCGGAACCACGGGAACGCCCACCGTCATCATCCACTCCCGGCACGATCTGGAGTCCTGGGCCAACCTTGTAGCACGTTGCCTATACGCAGTAGGTATACGAAAGACCGATGTTTTTCAAAACAGTTCCGGCTATGGTATGTTCACCGGAGGATTAGGTTTCCAATACGGAGCCGAACGCCTGGGAGCACTGACCGTACCCGCCGCTGCCGGTAACAGCAAACGGCAAATCAAGTTCATCACGGACTTCAGAACCACCGCCTTGCATGCCATTCCCAGTTATGCCATACGCCTGGCGGAAGTATTTCAGGAAGAAGGTATCGATCCGGCATCGACTACTCTGAAAACCCTCGTCATCGGAGCCGAACCTCATACGGACGAACAGCGCAGGAAGATTGAGCGGATACTAGGTGTCAAAGCCTACAACAGTTTCGGCATGACCGAAATGAACGGTCCCGGCGTTGCCTTTGAGTGTACCGAGCAAAACGGCATGCACCTTTGAAGATTGCTATCTGGTTGAAATCATCAATCCGGAAACCGGCGAACCGGTTCCCGACGGTGAGATTGGAGAACTGGTCCTGACTACCCTCGACCGTGAAATGATGCCGTTGATACGCTACCGCACACGCGACCTTACCCGCATACTTCCGGATACATGCCCCTGCGGACGTACACATCTGCGCATCGACCGCATCAAGGGCCGCAGCGACGATATGTTTATAATCAAGGGTGTCAACATCTTCCCCATGCAGGTGGAAAAGGTATTGGTGCAATTCCCCGAATTGGGCAGCAACTACCTCATTACTCTGGAAACCATCAGCAATCAAGATGAAATGATTGTGGAAGTAGAGCTCAGCGACTTATCCACCGACAACTATATAGAACTGGAGAAAGTACGCAAAGCTATTTCCCGCCGACTGAAAGATGAAATCCTTGTCACTCCTAAAGTGAAGCTGGTCAAGAAAGGCTCCCTGCCTCAAAGCGAAGGCAAAGCCGTCAGGGTAAAAGACTTGCGGGACAACAAATAATATTCTACCGGTATGTCCAGTTCCAACCGTTAATGAAGCCGTGCCATACCGGTAAATATCCCTGCATTATACTCCCGAAACTCCCGGAATTTACTTCCCAAACACCGGGCATTCCAACCTAAAACTTCAGGCATTTCGGGAGTAAACACCTGGAGTTAAACGAGCAAAAGCCTGGACTTTTCCCCCTCACTGCAACCAATCCGATTTTTACTGAACTCCCTGATCTTGGGTCAACGTAACAATCTGAGGGATTTTATATTTAAGCATATAATTTAGCAAGTCTATATAAGAAAAAAGCTCTATCTCTTACTCCTCTGAACTGTGCTCTAAATGCTTTGATTTTAGCATTGAATGACTCTGCTGCGGCATTGGTTGCCCTCCTTTCAAAGAAATTGATTATATCCAGATAATGTGTTTGTATAGAACGTGCGACCCTTCCAAAGGTGAGGAACCCTGATTTATCTACTTCATCATACCACCTTGCCAGCCTTGTCAAAGCAATATCCTTAAACTTACACTGATGATAGATTAAGCCTAACCGCATAGACAGATAATATCCTTTCTTTATATCGGGATATTCCTTGAAAAGAATTTCTGCCCGTATTCTTTGAGACTGAGTCCATAAGGATTCCTTCTTGTAAAGCAGATAAATACTTCTCGCTAACAACTGCTTTCTTGTATCTCCATTAGCGAAAACAGGTGCATGATACATCTTTCCACAGGCCTTTGCATAAGCAATCTGAGTGGACTCTTCATCCAAAGCCTCCCAGCGAGCTTTTACACGCATCTCCTGCACAGCTTCATAAGCTAACTTCTGTACGTGAAAGCGATCGGTAACACGTTTGGCCGCAGGAAAGCAGATGCGTGCAATCTGCTCCATGTTAGGAGCCATATCCAAGGTTATCTCGCGCACTTGGTAACGGCGGCGACGGGAGAGCTTAAGCAGGACAGAAGTGACCGTATGAACGTCCGTACCTTTAATGATGGCAATCATACTACCTTTACCACCGTGAGCTTCTTTATTGGTCAGTACAGTATAGAGTTCCCCACGCGAGAGGGCTACCTCATCAATACAGATATAAGCACCGATATTCTTTTCGAATAGTAGCCAATCCTCTGCATGAACAAGTTGGTCCCAATGGAGATAACCACTTAGATGGTTACGGTATTGACGCTCCAATAAATCCCCGTCAACTCCATATAAAACACCTAAGAGCTTGCAACTGATCGGATAGCTATCAATATAGTTCTTTTAAAAAAGACGCAAAATCTTGCGTCATACGAGTACCTTCAGCCACCATACGCCAGTTACGAGAGATATACTCATTATGCTTCTTTAAGAGCCAGCGACGACGACGAATATTAAGGAAGACCTTCTTGCCACGAAGAGGAAAATCCTGAACAATAACAGGATCATAAAAGCCTTTACTCTCAGTATCCTGATCTGTATACTTCTCAGGAACGATATTTTTCTCCTCAAGATAGATCACAACTTCATTTACGCTTTCCTTCACATCAACAAGATCAAAGTAATCTAAAGTGCCTTCAGGAAGAAGAAGGCGATAACCGTTTAACTCCATAAGCTATGAATTTGGAGACAAAGATAACAATTTATAAATTTACCCCTCAGCTTTTTACATTGACCCATTTTATGGGTCAAATTCTATTCTCGGATTATAATGCTAACATCCTACCAGCCGAATATTTTTTGTGAAAGTATATAGGGAGGTAAGAGTTTTTCGTTATCTTTGCTCCCTACATGATAAAATTGATTTTATTTTCCTGTTAACCATTAGGATCATAAGATATACCTTCTTGATGATTTCTTTAAAGTAAAAAATGAGAATTAATGAATATGAGAAATTTGTTTTTTGACTTTAGCTTTCGGTCTATGTTCCGGCGTATTCGCCCAAAATACGACTGTTTTTGAATCTCCTATTATGGGGTGGAGCTCATGGAATACCTATCGGGTTCATATCAATGACACCTTAATAATAAGGCAAGCGGATGCTATGGTGCAAAAAGGACTGAAAGAAGTGGGCTATTCCTATGTGAATATAGATGACGGTTTTTTGGATGGCGGGATGAAAAAGGAGTGATGCAAACACATCCCGAGCGTTTCCCGAACGGATTGAAGGGAGTGGCGGATCATATTCATTCTTTAGGATTGAAAGCCGGTATTTATTCGGATGCGGGAAGCAATACTTGCGGTTCCATCTGGGATAAAGATATGAACGGCATAGGTTCCGGTTTGTATGGACATGAATTTCAGGATGCCACGTTGTATTTTAAAGAGTGGGGATTTGATTTTATCAAGATTGATTATTGCGGAGCCGGTCAGGAATTGAATCTGGAAGAAGAAAAACGATATACCGAAATACGCCAGGCTATAGATAATCTGGGTTGCGGACATGTTTCTATTAATATCTGTCGATGGGCTTTCCCAGGTACTTGGGCTAGAAACCTTGCTCGTTCATGGCGAATCAGTGCGGATATCCGCCCGGAGTGGGGATCAGTAAAATATATCATCGATAAAAATCTTTATCTGTCTGCCTATGCGGGAGAAGGTCATTATAATGATATGGATATGTTGGAGATAGGTCGAGGGCTAAAACCTGAAGAGGAAGAGGTACATTTTGGAATGTGGTGTATCATGAGTTCACCTTTGTTGATAGGATGTGATCTGACAACCATTCCGGAGACGTCATTAAAACTGTTGAAAAATAAAGACTGATAGCTTTGAACCAAGACCCTTTAGGATTGCAGGCATACGTAGTTCAGCATGAAAATGAAGGGTATGTGTTGGTGAAGGATATAGAACGAAAGCGTGGTAATGTACGTGCGGTTGCTTTATACAATCCTTCGGATACGATTTGTAGCTTTACAGTTCCGATGAATATTTTGGAATTAGGAGGAAAGGTTAAGGCACGCGATCTGGTGAAACACCAGGATTTACCGGAGATAAAAGGGGGTGTTCTGAATCGAGAATTACCTCCCCATAGTGTGCTGATTTTACGTATGGAGTCCGAGAAGAGATTGGAAGCGACTGTTTATGAAGCGGAATGGCTTATCTGCCTTGTTTCAATGATTTGGGAAAGACTCCGAAAAGCATCGTATATGCTCCGTTACATGAAGCATCCGGAGGCATGAAGGTAAGTTATCTGGGAGGGCGGAAAGAGAATTTTGCAGAATGGAAAGAGGTGTACAGTGAGCAGGGCGGTGAATATGAAATGACTATCCGCTATGTGCCTAAGGCAGACCGTAAGCTGGAAGTCTGTGTGAATAATGAAAAAAGGATTCTTCTTGATTCGCTGTCGGCGGATGAGACTCAAAAGATAGCTTCGATTACTGTTCCGGTGCATTTGAAGGCAGGGAATAATAAGATACGTATGGGAAGCTCATTTTGCTGGGCTCCAGATATAGACTGTTTTACTTTGAAAAAAGTAAGTGAGTAGGCTGATAAGATCTATCTTCTTGAAGTACCACTTTGATAAAGAGTAAGAATATGAGTGTAACAAATGTCACCCGTGAGGAATTGTGGGCAAAGCAACATTTGTCTTGCAAAAACATGGATTATGCGGTATGGGAACGGGATAAATCCATGCTCCAGAAGTTGTCCAGAATCAATGGCGGCTGTTCTTTCGTGGTGGATGTATATAAAGGATGTTATGCGTATGCTTCTACGGGTTTTGTCGATTGGTTGGGGTATGACAGGCACAAGATAGAAACATTGGAAAAACAGGGTGATTATCTGGAGTCACGTATTCATCCGCATGATCGTTCCCAATTGGAAGACTTGCAAGTCAGGCTGGGGAAGTTCATTTATAACCAGCCTTTTGAACATCGGAATGACTATTGTAATGTGTATAGTTTCCGTATACTCAATGCTCGTGGAAACTATGTGCGTGTAACAAGCAGGCATCAAGTTTTGGAACAGAGCCATGACGGAAAAGCATGGCTCATTATAGGGAATATGAGTATGGCTCCCGGTCAGAAAGAATCAGAACAGGTGGAATGTACTGTGCTGAATCTGAGAAATGGAGAAATGTTTTCACCCGGTGTTGTGATAATGAATCCGGCTTTCGGTCTTACCGGACGTGAAATGGAGATATTACGCCTCATCCAACGAGGATTCTTAAGCAAAGAAATTGCCGATAAATTATGTATCAGTATTCATACCGTCCATATTCACCGGCAAAATCTGTTGCGTAAGCTGGGAGTACAAAACTCTTTGGAGCAATACGCCTAGGACAGGAGTCGGGGCTGTTAAGCTGATGCCCGATTTCATCGGGTCAAGGCATCCATTCTACTACTCCTGTAACAGGATGCTGCTTTCTCCATTCCTTAAATCCGCTATAATCCCGCACCCCATCCCGGATGACTGCCTGATAATACTCCACTCCGATGATTTTCTCGGTTTCCGGTGTTTCATATTTTAATCTTAGAATAGTTTCCCGTATTTCATCGGTCATAATTTCCGAAATGCGTTGGGCTACCTTTTCAAAATAACCGTCATAACGTGAACCTTCCCGGATGTGAATCATATCCATCTGCCAAAGTTCATTTTCTTCATTTTGATACCATGCATGCCATTCGATACAGGCTTCGGCAGTATGCAGCAGATTAGCGCATTCTATTCTTTTGATGGACGGATTCTCAGCTAGTCTGGCCATTGCCTGAAAGCTGTCCGTCAGGTTTAAGGGTGATGAATAAATATGGAAATCAATGTCCCTATGTTTCATCAGCAGCCCTGTTCTGAGTGAACCTACCAGATTAATTTTTGCACCGGCATCTTCCCATATCTGGATGATGTTCGTGTTTTTGATAACTTGCCAGGCTTTTTCCTGATTCTGTTTGGCAATGTCGAAAATATTCATACGCTGTCTTTTATAGTTGGTTTGCAAAAGTAGAGAAAAGCTTTCAAACTGAAGATAGTTATAAATAACTATTTATTGCCGGAATGAATCGGGAGAAAGGGGGTAACAAGGAACTTAGTAATGTTTCCTTTTCAAGTAAATGACAGATTGTATTCCCAACATGATGACAAACAGATATTCGGTTGTCATATATACGCTAAAGGTGCATGTACACAGTGGCTCAGCCAGTAAAGATAAAGAAGATATACCATAATGGTAACCACTTGGAAGATAAAGGCAATTTTTGTCTTTCCGGTTCCGGTGACGGCACTGATGTAGACATATCCGGGTACTGCGAATATATAATTGAACAGCATGACGATGAAAGGGGGGACAGTGTGTTGCACCAGTGTTTCGTTGTTGGTGTAAAATCCGATAATCCAATAATCACAAAACAATGCGACTCCTACCAGCGGAAAACCGATGGCATATCCCATTTTGATGATTTTGTGGCAGATAGGAAAAACACCTTTTTGTTGTCCGGCTCCTAAAAGATTGCTTACCAAGGAACCGTTGGTGCTCCTAAAGAACTGACAATCACAAAAAAGAGGGTGGAAACGCTGCGGGTTATGTTGGAAACGGCCAGTTCCATCTTTCCTAAATGTTCGATGGCGATGAAGAACAGGAACCACGGCACCATACTGATAAAAGAATGCAGCATGCTCCATACGGACAGGTAAAACAGTCTTTTCAATAGCTTTCCATCAAATATCGGTTGCAGTCCATACTTGTTTTTATCAATCTTTCTCCACATATGGATAAGGAGAATGATTAACGATCCCATTTCTGCTAGCGTTGAGGCTATTGCCGATCCTGCTATCCCAAATTTTAAGGTAAATATTAACAGGTAATTGAAAGGGATGTTGATAAGTACGGCTGCTATTGCGGCCCAAGATAAGGACCTGGTCTTTATTATTCCCACAAAGAAGCCCGGAGTGCAGAAAGGGAAATGAAAATAAAAGTCCGAAACTGCGCCAGTCCAGATAGTCCGTTACAGCCTGATAGATTTCCGGTGAGGTAATTAATTGTTTCAAGAGGAAGGGGGAAAGGCCCTGTATCAACAAACATAAAGAGAGTGCTAGTCCGGAAAGGAAAAATAGTCCTTGAAAGAAGGTACGTCCTGTTTCTGCATAGTTCTGTTCTCCATTCCTGCGGGCAATCATGACTTGTAGTCCTATGCTGAAACCGAAGCCTAGCATATAAGTTGCCAGATAATATATTCCTGCCAAGCAGATGCGCCAAGTTCCACTTCACCGACATGGCCAGAAAGACGGCATCGGTAATGTTGATTAATTGCTCCATTAAAACGCTCATCATTACAGGAAGGTTGATGAGCCATATTTGTTTATATGTATAATTCATTGTTTAACTTAATGTATAACCATGCTTATGCACTTATCGGTTTAGGGATGGTGCACAATCTGTGTGGATTAATAATAAGGGTATAAAACTCTGTAACAAATCTTATTTAAGATCCGTCAAAATAGCAAATAGTTTGGATTGGTAGTGCTATTCGTTGAATGTAGCTATATACAGAGTTGATGTTTCATTAGTTAAACAATTGTGTTTTGCAGGTTAAATCAATCTCCTGGTTCGGCATAAATTTTGTATTCGCTCTCTAGTCCCTTGAAATCTTTTCTGAGGAGTACAATTTTAGCTTTGGGGGTAAGCCAAATGTTTAGTGGAATGGCATTCTCCTCTTGAATGAAAATATAGTGCTGAATTCTTTTCTCAAAGACTCGTCTGAGGTTGCGGTATAATTAGGGAGTGAGAAAAATGAATTTATGTAGTTATACAGTATTTGTTTGCTTTTCATAGATCCCCCTTTTTCATATTTCTCATTTTTGGCATACAGCATAACAGATGGGACACCTTGATGGATATGGGTTTGCGTACTCAGATAATATCCGTCCAGATTATTTGCATAGCCTGTGGTAAAATCGGAGTCGGTTACGTCTTTCCAATTGAAAGCAAGGAAATCTTTTTTATTTGTGATATCAATGGATATTGTATCACTACTATAGATTATTTCATTGTTTTTGTAACCTAGCAGATAAGTCTTGTATGTGCCGGGTGAATAATAAACATGTGCCCATTTGAAAAATGTTGTTTCCACATATCTGGCATAATTTGAATGACTGAATACTTTAAAGCTATTTGGGGAATGAGATGATTTCCACACTATGGAATCATACACTTCGCTTAGACAAGGTGCATCTTTACCAAAATCAAAAGATTGGTAGAATACAATAGGAGCAAATATGTTTTGAGAACTTGTTTCTGCTTCTAATATAATTTTGATCTCTTTATTTTCTGTTTCTTTATTTTGGCTACCATCCATATCGGCCTCTTCTTTGGAGCAAGACAAGACAAAGAAGGTAAGTAGTAAAAAACAGTAGAATATCTTTTTCATGTTTGTTTTTGAGTTGGGTAAATAGCTCTGTTTGTAATGTCGAAAACAAAGCTAGCAAATATATTTGATAATCTCAGCTTTGTATCCTATATTTTATTTTTGACTGATGATTGATAATCAAAATCGGTAAACAAAGACTTTACAGAGATTCAAGAGGTTCCTGCACATACCTCATATACTCCTCATAGTCTATATACCTTCCACCCATTGACTTTAAGTGTGGGGTTTCAAACTGACAATCAATCAAGGTTCCTCCCAACTCCTGAAATGTTTGTGCCAGATAGATAAGCGCCAGTTTCGATGCATTGGGGACTAGAGAAAACATGCTTTCGCCGAAAAAACACTTTCCCAAAGTGACTCCATAGAGTCCGCCGACCAGACAAGATTCTTCCCATACTTCCACGCTGGTCGCGAAACCTTGCTCATGCAGGCGGATGTAGGCTTTCATGATATCTTTGCCCAACCATGCTCCCGTTTCTTCCATCCGCAGATTGCCGCAGGTTGAATCACTTCATGGAATGCCTGGTTAAAACTGACTCCATATTGTTCTTTGTTCATAAAAGTACGCATGGAGTGAGAAATGTGAATCTCGTTAGGAAAATCACAAACCGTTTCAGGGGACACCACCATTGTATCTGTTTTTCACGGAAAGCATACCAAGGGAATATGCCATTGGAATAGGCAAGGAGGAGACGGTCTACGGAGAGGTCGCCGCCCACTGCCAATAGTCCGTCCGGTTCGCCATAGTGAGGGTCGGGAAAAACAAGTTTTTGAGTTAGTTGAAAGACCATATTGTTTTTTATTTATTGGATTCATATAATATCTTCTGTAGGAACTTCTCCGTATCTCTGCCTCTGCGGAGAAGTTGCCGATTCATTTAAAGGTATTACTCTTTGAGTACTTGCAAGCTCAATTCTCCGTTTCCTGCTGTCACTCTTACTTTACCTCCTGTTTTTAATGCTCCGAATAGGATTTCACGCATAAGCAGTGGCTTCAGCTGCGAAGTAATTACCCTGTCCATTTCCCTGGCACCATATTCTTTGGTGAAACCTAGTTTCAGCAGATGCTTATAGGCTTCCGGCTGAGTTCCATTCCTACATGACGTGCAGACAGTTTGTTTTTCAGTTCGTTGAGTTTTTTGTTCAGGATGAGAGAAGCCATTCCGTAATCCATATCATGGAAGACGACTGTTGCAGACAACCGGTTGATGAATTCAGGTTTGAAAGTTTTCTTAACTTGTTTCAACATTGCCTCTCCGGCAGTAATTTGTCCGCTGAAACCTATAGAGGCTTGGTGCGCGAATTGTGCTCCGGCATTGGAGGTCATGATAAGTATAACATGGCGGCAGTCCGCTTTCCGTCCTTTGTTATCCGTCAGTACGGCATAGTCCATGACTTGCAGCAGGATATTGAATATATCAGGATGCGCTTTTTCTATTTCGTCAAGCAGTAACACACAGTTGGGAGTTTTGCGGATAGCATCTGTCAGCAGTCCGCCGTCTTCATAACCTATATATCCGGCAGGTGAGCCGATGAGTTTGGCCACTGTATGCTTTTCCGTATATTCGCTCATGTCAAAGCGTTGCAGGGCAATACCTAGTTCGGAGGCCAATACTTTGGCTACTTCCGTCTTTCCTACTCCGGTGGGGCCAACGAAGAGAAGGCTGGCCAGTGGTTTGTTTTCGTCCTGTAGCCCGGCTTTGGCCATTTGTACGGCTTCCACCACTTGGCAGACAGCTTCTTCCTGACCGTATATCTTTGCACTGATGCGTTCATGCAAGGTTTCTAATGTGGCATTGTCCTCTTCCTTCATGGCGAGTACATCCACTTTACAGATACGTGCCAGTATATCGGTTATCAATGCTTTGTCCACCGTTTGTGTTTCTGTATCTGTGGGGTGGATTTCACGATAAGCCCCGGCTTCGTCCACCAGGTCGATGGCCTTGTCGGGCAAAAAACGGTCGCTGATATACCGTGCGGCAGCTGTGACGGCATATGCTATCACTCCTTCTTCATAAACTACTCCATGGAACGTTTCGTACCTTTCTTTTAATCCTTCCACTATGTGGATAGTTTCTTCGATTCCGGGTTCCTGTATGTCAATCTGTTGGAAACGCCGTACCAATCCTCTGCTACGTGAAAAATAGCGGTTGAATTCTTCGTAAGTAGTGGAACCGATAAACCGGATCTCTCCTCCTTCCAAATAAGGCTTGAGCATATTAGAGGCATCCATCGAACCGTCTCCCGTCCGTCCGGCGCCTATCAGGTTATGTATTTCATCTATATATACAATGGCGTGTCCTTCTTTCCGTATTCCTTCCATAATGCTTTCAGCCTTTTCTCGAATTCACCCGATATTGTGTACCGGCCAATAAGTTGCCTAAATCCAGTTCGTAGATACGACAGCCTGTGAGGCGTTCGGGAACATTGCCTGCTTCTATACGTGCAGCCAGTCCGTAGACCAGTGCGGTTTTTCCCACTCCCGGTTCACCCACGTGCAGAGGGTTGTTCTTTTCTTTGCGGCAGAGAACTTGAATGGTGCGTTCCAATTCCACATTCCGGCCTATAAGCGGATTCCGGTCTTGCAGACCTTCATTGAGGCAGGTGACGTAGTTGCGCCAAGGTTCGCTTTTCTCTTGCTCAGAGGAAGTTTCCTCTTGAAACTGATTCATGTGCTCGTAATTTGAAATGAGGGAGCTGAGAAACTCCGGCATATCTTCTCCACTGTTTCTTTTAGCAGATAGCCGGCCCATGAATCTTCCAGTTGAAGCATTCCTTGTACCAGATGAGGAACATCCATTTCTTCTGCGCTTGAATGGCTGATTGTCATATAGGCATATTGCAGCAGCTCGGAGAGTTGACCTGAAATTTCCAACTCATATTCTATTTCTTGAGGAACTCGTTCCACTTCTTTCGACAGATATTCGGAAATGGACTGGGACAGTTCTTCCGGGGTACAAAAACACTCTGCCAATGCTTTTTGAAAAGGAACTTGTTCCAGCAATGCGCTCAATAAGTGTTCGGGCGTGATAAATTCATGCCGATATTGCATCGCTTGGCTCTGCGCAGAAGCGAAAGCGTAGTTCACCGAATCGGTATTTGGTATATCCATATCTTATTCTTGATTTTTTATTCTTCTTCCGGTGTAACCGTGAGTCGGAGAGGGAAACCCTCTTCACGAGCCATACGGGTGGCTTTTTGTACTTTTGACCGGGCGATATCATACGTATAGATGCCTATTACGGCCGATTCACTTTTTGTGTATTTGCATCATCAAGCTTCTGCTTCCATCGTTGATTTGAAAAAAACGGTAGTTAATATCTTTACAACAAATTCCATTGTAGTAAAGTCGTCATTGAAAATAGTAACTTTGAAGCGTCGCGGCTCGCGAAGGTCTATACGTTCTTTTTCTTTATAAGATGATTGTTGTTGTTCCATATTGGTATTTGTCATACGTACTTATGGCACAAAGGTAGGGAAAGTATTGGAAAGGTAGGGTAGGGAAGAGATGAATTTTGTAGACGGATGGTCTGGAGCTGATGTCTTGAATTCCTTTCATGCCTGTCTGTCATTCTTAAAACATCCATATATAATAAGATGTTTCAAGGATGACAGACGTGTATGAAAAATAAAATGTGAAAAAATCCAAGGATAAGAGGTGGAAACTTAGACTTTTCTGTGAATAAACTGGCCGTCAATCCAAATGGTGGCATGGTTTCCCCGGAACTTCAGCAGGATATATTCGGGGTCTTCCGGTCCTTTAGGAAAATGATGGATAAACCAGTCTTGCCATAACTCTTTCTTGGTGCCAGTGTCTGATACAACTTCCACTTCTCCGGTCATGGCCACGCTGTTTCCCTCTTTGTAGAAACATATGCCGGCTTTCGGATTAGAGCGGAAATCCTTTGTCTTTGCCGAACTGTTTCCTGTTGCAAACCAGATGGTTGTTAATCCTTCCGTTTTGATTTTACTCAAGGGAACGGCCGGGGATACCCTTCTTTATTGATGGAAGTTAGTGTGACTACTTCACATTGTTGAAGCAAAGCTTTTGCTTTTTCTTTAAGTGATTCCATTGTTTCTTTTTAGTTTTTGATACGGTACAAAAGTAAGAAACGCCAGGATGGCTTCGTTGTAAAAAAACGACTTTTATAGTTTCAGATATGTTAATGTGGTTTCTTCCGTAACCGGTAAGGATAAAAAGGAACCGGGTGTATTGCCTGATAAGGCTTTTATTTCCTTACTCAAATGGGCTGTGTCATAGTATCCGCCTCAATGGCAACAGAGAAGAGTTGATTGGAAGAGGTGGAACGCAGTAAATCCACTGCATTCTCGAATTTGATAATCCGGCTGTATTCCTTAGGGGAATATCCGGTCTGATGTTTGAACTTGCGCTCGAAGTGTCTTTGGCACAAGCATACATTTTCTACTAAAGAACGGATAGGCAGTTGGCCTTTGGAAAGGTTAATGCAATCTACTGCATATGATATCTGTTTTTCTATCTTGTTGTTAGTACATAAGGCTTGGGTGAGAAAAGATTCTATCAGTCTGATTTTGTCCTGTATGTACGGTTGTTCACATAATCTTTCTGCTAGCGAGTCGTTGAAGATACCTCCTGACTCAAAAGTGCTGATTCTTTGATTCCCAAGTTCTTCCAATGGTAATTGCATGAAGCGGAATAAACCGCAAGGCAGAAAACGGATACCAAACATATGGATGCTTTTCGCTATAGGTTATTAGGGTTGGAG
>ENA-OQCE01000723-OQCE01000723.1-human-gut-metagenome-genome-assembly--contig:-NODE-723-length-15673-cov-6.282645_pt1 | contig 15673 bp, 17 predicted proteins | sample MGYA00242495_ERZ504572 | MGnify/ENA primary metagenome ERZ504572 (study PRJEB26092, sample SAMD00036228) | human gut metagenome | host: Homo sapiens | study: EMG produced TPA metagenomics assembly of...
TGAAGAAGTTACCCTGGAGGGACATAAGATACTGGTTACACATGGACATCACTATTTTGTGTCCCGGGATTATGATAAACTTGTTGAGAATGCACAGGCTAAGGATGTAAGATTGCAATGTATGGTCATACTCACATGCCTTTGATCGAGAATGAGGATGGGATTCTGGTAATTAATCCCGGCAGTCTTACCTACCCGCGTCAGAGAGGCCGCAGGCCAAGCTATGCAGTTATGCAGATAGAAGAGGGAAAAGATCCTCAGGTCGAGATCAGATACCTCTGAAAAATTATTTAACTGAATCAGGTAAGTTACTTGCGGAGGTTGCGAATATCCGCCTGACTCATCTGACTGTATATTTTTGAGGTATTGTTGATCGGATAACGGCAATACCTCTTTTTACAGATACGTGACAGTAAAAGAATAGAAGAAAAAATAAAAAAAGTTAAGATTTTTTTATTGTGCGAAAAAAATATTTTTTTACAAAAAATCTCAAAAACCAGTAAAAAATCCCTTTTTGCGAACAAAAAAAACGATTTTTTTGAAAAAAAGTGAAAAGCCCGCAAAGCCTTGTGTTTAGCGGGTTTCAGGAACTTTTTGAGGGATAAAAAATCACTTTTTCAAAAAAAATCAAAAAAAAATGAAAAAAGGTGTTGACATTTGGGGTTGCTTAACATATAATATGTCTTGCGTCGGACAACGAAGCACAAATAAATAAAGAAAAACAGCGGGGTGTGGCTCAGCTTGGCTAGAGCGCTGGTTTGGGACCAGGAGGCCGCAGGTTCGAATCCTGTCACCCCGACTGCTGTAACAACAACATTACCGTTTCAGCGAAATGCGGGTGTAGTTCAATGGTAGAACACTAGCCTTCCAAGCTAGATACGTGGGTTCGATTCCCATCACCGCTTCTCTGTATGTACAGAGAGATGTGTCTGTAGCTCAGCTGGATAGAGCAACGGCCTTCTAAGCCGTGGGTCGGGGGTTCGAATCCCTTCAGGCACGCTGTGGTGGGTATAGCGCAGTTGGTTAGCGCGCCAGATTGTGCTCTGGAGGCCCAGGGTTCGAATCCCTGTATCCACTTCGCCTTTGGCTATCGCCAAGCGGTAAGGCACAGCACTTTGACTGCTGCATTCGCTGGTTCGAATCCAGCTAGCCCAGTCTTAATATGGAGCATTAGCTCAGTCGGTAGAGCACTTGACTTTTAATCAAGTTGTCCGGGGTTCGAATCCCGATGCTTCATTAATAGCGGAAATCTTCTGTGAGGTTTCCGCTATTTTATTGCTTTTGCAGAGTGTGAGAATGATTTTTCGGATACACTCTGAGAATATGAGAAAATGCGGATATGGCGGAATTGGCAGACGCGCTGGTTTTAGGTACCAGTGGGCTTCCCGTGCAGGTTCAAGTCCTGTTATCCGCATTCAGAAAAAGTACCGGTTAAAACGGTGCTTTTTTGTTTTACAGACATAGTTTTTTGTTGTATAGTTAAGTTATAAACAGGACAGGGAGATTTTGACTATGGATATACAGAAATTTCAGCAGAAACTTACAGAGGTATGTGAACTTGGAGAGAAGAATGGCAAAGTGTTGAAACCGGAACAGATAAAGGAATGCTTTGGTGAACTTGATCTGGACAAGTCACAGCTGATCAAGATATTACAGTATTTAAAATTAAAAGGTATTTCCATTGAGGGTGCGGAGGAGATTTCAGCAGCATCTCAGACCGGCCCGGAAGAAGTATCCGAAGAAAAAGAAGAAAAAGTTCCTCTGACAGCGGAGGAAGAGGCATATCTGAAAGAATATCTGGAAGGTCTTGAAGAACAGGAGCAGGGAGAGAGAAGTGCGGAAGAACTTTTTGAACTGCTTTCAAAGGGAGATGCTCTGGCACAGGCAGAGCTGTCACAGAAGTATCTGCATGCAGCAGCCGAAATGGCGGTTGAAATGAACTGTGAGGAGATTTTTATCGCTGATCTGATTCAGGAGGCAAATATAAGCCTTCTGATGGCTCTGGGAGAGGAAGAACCGGAAGAGAAAGATGAGAAATGGCTGCTTGGACGTATCCGGTGTGGGATCCGCCATGCTATCGAGGAGCAGACACAGAGGAAATTTGAGGATGACTATCTGGTAGCAAAGGTGGAGAAGCTGGAAGCGGCAGTCCGGGAACTTACAGAGGATGAAGAGGATGAAAGTTCAAAGTTCAGTGTAGAGGAGCTGGCGATCATTCTTGATATGGATGAAGAAGAGATCAGGGATGTGCTGCGGCTTACAGGTGATGATAAATAATGCAGTGATGTAGCATTACGGGAAAGGAGAGGGTGATTATGAGTATTCCAACACCACACAACAGTGCAAAGAAAGGTGATATTGCAAAGAAGGTTCTGATGCCGGGAGATCCGCTGCGTGCGAAGTATATTGCGGAGACATATCTGGAGAATCCGGTATGTTTTAACACAGTGAGAAATATGTTTGGTTATACCGGAACTTATAAGGGTGAGCAGATATCTGTCATGGGCAGCGGTATGGGGATGCCATCTATGGGTATTTACAGTTATGAGCTTTATAATTTTTATGATGTAGAGAAGATCATTCGTATAGGTTCTGCAGGTGCGCTGCAGGATGATGTAAGCGTAATGGACGTTGTGATCGCTATGAGTGCATGTACGGATTCAAATTATGCAAGCCAGTATCAGCTGCCGGGGACTTTTGCTCCTACAGCAAGTTATGAACTGGTTGCAAGGGCTGTAGAGGTCGCGAAGGAGCAGGGTACACCGGTTCGCGTGGGTTCTGTTGTATCTTCGGATGCGTTCTATGGAGATAATCCGGAGAGTTCGAAGGCATGGAGAAAGATGGGGGTTCTCTGTGTGGAGATGGAGTGTGCGGCGCTGTTTATGAATGCTGCGAGAGCCGGTAAGGAGGCATTGGGGATTCTTACGATTTCGGATCATGTTTTCAGGGATGAGGCAATTTCTGCGGAGGCCAGGCAGACTTCGTTTAACAGGATGATGGAGATTGCTTTAGGAATTTAAAGGATAATCCCGGTATAAAAAGGCTCTTTGGCTGGTATGTGGGAATACTGGTCAGAGGGCTTTTTTTTAATTCAGTAGGGACGCGTCAAAAAATATTTCATTTCATGTGCGGTTTCGGACACTAAGATATTCTAAGCCGTCAAAAATCTGCTAAAAGCATGAGCATCAAGGACAAACTCGCTTCGCTCAGACAGTGTCCTTGATGGCTCATAACGCAGATTTTTGGCGGCTAAGAATATCTAAGTATCCTGCAAATGCACATGAAATGAAATATTTTTCGACGCTGTTTTTTCATATGGAATGAATGAAATTTTGGCTACGTTACTGAGAACGGAGTGAGCAGTAACAGTTAATGACGACTGTTCTCAAGAAGAGCGATTGAAAAATTTTCCATATTGTGTTAATATCAAAACAATATGGGAGGTATTTTGAATGCAAATTAGAAAATCGGCGGAGGATTATTTGGAGGCAATTTTGGTGTTGTCTAAACAGGGGGGCGGTGTTCGTTCTATTGATATTGCGACGATGCTTGGGGTATCGAAACCGAGTGTGAGTCATGCGATGAAGCTGTTACGTGAGGATGGCTATATCGCGATGGATCGTTATGGTACGGTGACGCTTCTGGATAAAGGGGCTCAGATTGCAACGCATATTTATGAACGCCATACAGTGTTGAGTAAGATGTTGGAACGTCTCGGCGTAAGCCCGGAAGTTGCAAAAGAAGATGCGTGTAAGTTAGAGCATGACCTGAGCGATGAGAGTTTTACTAGGATAAAGGAGCACTTCCACAAGGTGATTGGGGAAGTTGAATAGCGGATAAAATAAACTCCCCCCGTCGGATGAATTTCTGACGAAGTGGGGAGTTTATTTTTTAAAGTTAGTCATCTACTATTTCTGTTACATAGCTTCCATGCCCGTCTATAGCAATAACTTTTTCTTTTCCATCTTCTGTTTGAAATATCCATGGAGCAGAATAAGGATTACGAAAAAAGGCTTACAACGAATGGTGGTGTGGTACAATGCTGTAGAAAGAAGAATGCTGGAAAGCTGTATAGTCGTATGAAGGAGAAATTCACATGCAGTTTGATGAGAGGAAAGAGGGAATAGACCCTCTGACCTACTCTACATATTATTCTGTCTGCTTCTGTGGAAGCTGTGCAAGGATGATAGCGGCAAACATGATGACACATCCAAGGATTTCTTTAGTACTCAGTTGCTGTCTGAGGATGATCCATCCGGCTAGGACAGAGATGCAGGATTCCAGGCTGAGTATCAGGGATGCTACAGTTGGTTCATGTTTTTCTGACCGATAATCTGCAAGGTGTAAGCTACTCCGCATGACATAACACCTGCGTAGAGGATTGGCTGCCATGCTGCCAGGATGGATGAGAGTTCCGGATGCTCAAGGAGCAGAGCGGGAATGCCGGAAAGAACTCCACATGTCAGGAACTGAATACAGGAGAGCTTTACTCCGTCTACTTTCGGAGAAAAGTAGTCGATGACCAGTATGTGCAACGAAAAAAGAAAAGCGCATACCAGTACGAGCAGATCTCCCTTTCCAATGGAAAATCCATCTGTGATGCACAGGAGATAAAGTCCGATCAGAGCCATTGCAACGGCAGCCCAGATAAATTTCGTGCATTTTTTGCCAAGGAACAGTCCGATGACAGGGACGATCACAATATAACAGGCAGTGATAAAGCCGGCTTTTCCGACGGTTGTATACTTGATGCCAAACTGTTGGAAATTGCTTGCCAGACAGAGGCAGATACCGCAGGCGATACCGCCGATAATCAGAGTTTTTTTCTCCTGCATATTGGATACAGTATTACTTGAGGTGTCAGATCTGCCAGATGCTTTGGAAGCAGAATCTGAAGGAGAGTTTCTCTTTTTCAGAATAAAAATCAGTGGAATCAGAACGACTGCTCCGATAAGGGAACGGACGGCATTAAAAGTAAAGCCTCCTACGTATTTCATTCCTACGCTTTGAGCTACAAAAGCGATACCCCAGATGATCGCTGCGAGAAGCAGGAGCAGGGAATTTTTTAATGGAATCTGTTGTTTTTGCATGATGTGTGTAATCCTTCCTTATATTAATGTGTAAATAGAATGTATAAAATGTGGATAAAACAAAATATTTATTCATTCAGTGTGGACAGAAGCACTGAAATTTTGTAACTGTTCAGTGCCCTCATAGTTATAAAATGTTTCAAATATATTTTAAGAGTGCCAGTGCCTTATTGATCTGAAAATGAAGAAACACTTTCATAATTATACATCATAAATGTAAAAAGAGAAAGAAGATTGTAGAAATAAAAAGAAGCCTCTGCAGGAGACTTCTTTTTGTAAATGTGTATCTGATATTTATATCAGATAAAGATATATTTCAAAATAAACAATACAGCCAGTACATACATCAGTACGCTGATTTTCTTTTCCTTAGCTTTACCTGTAACAACGTTGATGATCACATAGGAGATAACACCCATGGAGATACCTTCAGAAATGCTGTACAGGAATGGCATTGCGATGATCGCGATAAATGCTGGGATGGCTTCCGTCAGGTCGTTGAAATCAATCTTGGTTACTGATGTGAGCATCAGGAATCCAACGATGATCAGAGCCGGTGCTGTGGCAAAGGACGGGATTGCCAGGAAAATCGGGGATAACAGCAGTGATAATCCGAAAAGGATGGCTGCTACCAGGGAAGTAAGTCCTGTACGTCCGCCTTCAGCAACACCGGAAGCACTCTCTACGAAAGTAGTAACTGTGGAAGTACCACACATAGCACCTACTGTAGTTCCTACTGCGTCAGAAAGAAGAGCACCTTTGATGTTTGGAAGTTTGCCTTCTTTGTCAAGCATATCAGCTTTGGAAGCAACACCGATCAGTGTTCCAAGTGTATCGAACATATCTACAAACAGGAATGCAAACATAATGACTACGAAATCAAGTGTGAAGACAATGGAGAAGTCCATTTTCATAAATGTGGGAGCCATGCTTGGAATGGAGATTCCGTTTGAAAAATCAGGCAGGAGGCTGAACCAGCCGGCTGCAGGATCAGGTTTGTAAAGTCCTGTCAACTGACAGATAATGCCAAGTCCCCATGTGATCAGGATACCCCAGAGAATGTTTCCTTTTACACCCTTAACAAGAAGGATGGCGGTGATGAGAAGTCCAATCAGCGCCAGAAGAACTGTAATTCCTTCTGTATTGAAGGTTCCGCCGGAAACGGAGGATTTAAAGGAAAATACACTTACCAGAGTGGAGTCGTTGTTAACTACGATCTTAGCATTCTGCAGTCCGATGAAAGCAATAAACAGTCCGATACCAACAGATACTGCATGTTTCAGGTTCATTGGGATCGCATTGAAAATTGCCTCACGCACATTGGTCAGAGATAACAGGATAAAAATAATACCCTCTACAAATACAGCTGCCAGTGCCTGCTGCCAGCTGTAACCCATGCCAAGAACAACAGTGTAGGCAAAGTAGGCATTCAGGCCCATGCCAGGTGCAAGAACGAATGGATAATTAGAAAGCGCAGCCATCAGACAGGTGGCAATAAAGGATGACAGTGCGGTCGCTGTAAAAACAGCTCCTCTGTCCATGCCGGATGCTTCCAGAATGTTTGGGTTTACAGCCAGAATGTATGCCATTGTCATGAATGTGGTAATACCTGCCATAACTTCGGTCTTTACATCTGTGTGGTTCTCTTTGAGATGGAATAATTTGTCAAGATTCATAATCTTTCCCCCTTTTGATTTTAAAAATTGCCGGCCGTTTTGTGGTGCCTCAGATAATCATCCGAAAAAACAGGGTGAAACTCCTGGAATCAATCGTCCCGGCATATCGTTTTGTTAACGATATGCCGGAAAAACACCATCAGAATCTGTATTTCCTGCAGTTACAGAATCTTTCTTCCGGCTACATATTTAGCGGTAATATTACGGTCATCGGAAAGGTAGATCAGTCTTTCAAGTCTGTCCCTCGGAGAGAGCTTCAGTGGAGTTGGAATAGTGCTGTCATTAAGCACAACCGCATCAAATTCATACCCCTCCTTAAAGCTTCCAACCTTTCCAAAGAAGGAACCGCCTCCTTCTGTTCCCATATAAAAGGCCTCTTCAACAGTAAGCGGCTTCATGGAAGAATCAACCAACCGCCAGTGCAGCTTGGAAACCTGAATAGCATCAGCCATAGCACGCAGAATAGAAACGGAAGTTCCACCTGCAATGTCAGATCCCAGTCCGATGTGTAAACCTTCGTCCAGATAACGTCTCACAGGAGAGATACCTGAGGCGAGATTTGTGTTAGACTGCGGACAATGAGCAATATAAACGCCCTGCTTTTTCATAAGGGCAATTTCTTCATTCGAAGAATGAACACAATGAGCCATGATCGTCGGACAGTCACCGCCGAAAAGACCGAACTGGCTATATGCTTCTCCATAAAAATGTGTATTCGGGCAAAGCTCCTTCACCCAGGCAATTTCACCGAAATTCTCAGAAAGGTGAGACTGCATCGGCAGGTGATACTTTTTCTGAATCTCCGAAAGCTTCTCCATCAGTGCATCAGAACAGGACGGAGTAAATCTCGGAGTAAGGATTGGCTTTACATTTTCAAATTTATCAAGCGTATCCTTAATCCACTGAACCGTAGCATCAGCAGAAGCCTGAGCACTCTCTTCCTGCAACTGCGGAGAACCATTACGGTCCATATTTACCTTGCCGACCATAGCCTTTATTCCGGTTTTATCCAGCTGTTCCATCAGGATCTCGGTAGCAGGGACATGCAGAGTTCCGAAAATACATGCTCTTGTATTCGGGCTCTTCTTCATATCCTCAGTGAAAATAGAATAAGCCTCTTTTGCAAACTCTGTATCTTCATAACGTGCTTCCTGCGGAAAAGTATAAGTATTCAGCCAGTCCAGCAGTTCAAGATCCATACCCGAGGCACGAAACGTATACTGCGGAGCATGAAGATGCAGATCAGTCAGTCCCGGAATGATCAGCTCATCGCCAAAATCTGTACATGAGATTCCTGCAAATTTCTCAGGAAGCTCATCAAACACCCCTGCACATCGCCCATCTTCACATACTAAATATCCATTTTCAGTGATGGAAAGTTCTGTCAGAGAATTACTGTAGCAAATTGTTCCCTTTAAAACAAAAGTCCGTTCGTTCATAACCATACCTCCTTTTTGTGGTTAAGGAAAGGCAAAAAAAATCTACCGATGCTGCCTTTACCTCATTCTTTCTCCCTGGGGAGAGAACTTATAGACAACTATTACGGTAGTTGGTAGAAACGTCCAACCGATTATGGACATATATAAGTTTACTTATATTGTTTATAAAATGATTATAAAATATTTGCAGTTAACTGTCAATTCCTTTCTGCAATTTAATTTATTATTCTTTTTTGTATTGCTATTTGATAATTCATAGTCTATAAAGCATTTTACAGGCAGAATTTATATAAAGTATATGATATCCCATGTGAACTTATACAATCTCTTTCATATTTAAAGTTTTTCTTATTCATGTAGGCTTTTAACATGCGAATTGATGCGATATTTTCCACCTTCCAATTACCAGCTTAGAAAAATATTTTATCTGCTATGCATTTGCAGGCGTCTTAGAGATTCTTAGTCCTCTTAAATCTGCGTTATGAGAAGAAAAGTCCATTGCCTGAGCACCAGCGAGCAATCACAGACTTTTCTTCTCATGCTTTTAGCAGATTTCAGATGACTTAGAATCTCTTAGATGCCGAAACCGCATAGCAGATAAAATATTTTTCTAAGCGTCCGTTTTTTGGGAAAATATGATATAATATTCTCCAATATCAAAAAGAAAGGAAAAACAAACATGCAGCTAGACAAAGAAAACATAAAAAAAATCCGATGGCTCATCGCATTTGCAATTCTCTTATATCTGGGTGTCCAGAACCTGCACATAGTCATCAGCACTGCCAGAGTCCTGCTTGGCTTTCTCTTTCCGTTCATCATTGGCTTTGGAATCGCTTTTATCCTCAATATTCCAATGAAATTCATAGAACATCATCTGTTCGGAAAAGCCTTGAAACAAGAGAAAAAAACAGCACAAAAACTGGCAAGGCCGGTCAGCCTGGTGCTTTCTATCTGCTTTGTGATCTGTATAATCGTGATCGTTATGCTGGTAGTAGTACCGGAACTGGGGGCAACATTCGTAAACATAGCGAAAAAGATAGAAGAAAATATTCCGGTTTTCCAGAAATGGATCGACAATGTATTCGGAAACAATCCGGAAGTTGTGAAATGGGCGCAGTCTCTTGACATTGAGCCGGGAAAAATAATCGATCTGTACTCGGCGTACTGAAGAACGGAGTCAATAACATTGTTTCTTCCACAGTGTCCATCACCATGGGACTTCTGACTACTGCAATGAATGTATCCATTGGCTTTGTATTCGCCTGCTACGTCCTTTTACAGAAAGAAAAGCTCCTGCAGCAGATAAAAAAAGCAATGTACGCAATGTTCCCTGAAAAACCGGTCAGATATCTGGCACATGTATGGAATCTGGCAAACAGGATTTTTTCCAGCTTTATTACCGGACAGTGTATCGAAGCTGTGATTCTTGGAAGTATGTTCTTTGTATCCATGACAATCCTGCATTTTCCATATGCAATGCTGGTGGGTGTCCTGATTTCATTTACAGCATTGATCCCGCTGTTTGGCGGAATTATCGGATGTTGGGTAGCATTTTTTCTGATCCTTATGATAAGTCCTGTAAAAGCAGTTCTGTTTCTGGGACTTTTCCTTATCCTGCAGCAGATAGAAGGAAACCTGATCTATCCTCATGTGGTAGGTGGTTCTGTCGGGCTTCCATCCATCTGGGTACTGGTAGCTGTAACACTTGGCGGCAGTCTGATGGGAATTGCGGGAATGCTGATCTTCATTCCGACAGTATCTGTCATCTATACACTTTTCAGAGAGTGGGTATATGCCCGTCTTGAGAAAAAACAGCTTGTTTTATGACGAAATGATTCGTGATGTGTAGAAAGATGTATTATTGTCCGGATAAACTTGGTAACAAATTTGTAAAAGGACTGTAAATCAGTGTAAGGTCTCTGTAATTGTAATTAATTCGATATTTCTGTATTATAGTGATATCTGGTTAAAAATGGAAGGAGATCTTAAGATGGACATCTTAAAAGGTAAACGTTATGATATTATGAATGTGCTTTGGGAAGAGGGAAGACCATTGTCTGCTTTTGAGATCAATGACATTGCACCGGAACTGAAAATGCCGACAGTAAGAAGATGCCTGGAGCTTCTTTTGAAAGAGAACCTGATCCAGGTTGCGGGAACTTCAATGAACGGCAAGGTGTATGCAAGAAATTATACCCCTCTTCTTTCAAGAGAGGATTATTTAAAGGGAAATGCCAAAAGCAGAAAGATTAATCCGGTGGAAATGATGAATGCGCTTCTGGAATCTGATGGGATTACAGTGGAAGAGCTGGAAAAACTTCAGGAGCTTATCGATAAGAAACGTGCGGAACTGGAAAGCAGATAATCATAAACATAGCAGATAAAACGGACATGGCCATCTGGCTGTGTCTTTTTTGTGCCATTTTTTACAGAATTGCAATACTGTATCAGGTAATAAAAACAGCCAGATGAATAAAGTGTCCATCTGGCTGAATCTGTTATCAATTAATTATTTCTTGTTCTGCTCAACTTCTTTTAACATCATAGCGCGAACTTTCAGTGGAAGTCCGAACAGTGTGATGAATCCATCTGCATCGTGGTGGTCATAGAGGTCACCTGTTGTGAAAGATGCAAGAGATTCATTGTACAGGCTGTATGGAGAAGTTGTACCGGCTTTGATGATATTGCCTTTGTACAGTTTGAATTTCACTTCACCTGTTACATATTTCTGTGTGGATTCAACGAATGCCTGGATTGCCTCGCGAAGTGGTGTATACCATTTTCCTTCGTAAACAACCTGAGCGAACTGGCTGCCAAGTTTCTTCTTGGTTTCCATTGTCTCGCGGTCAAGTGTAAGTTCTTCGAGCTGTTCATGAGCTGCCATCAGGATGGTTCCGCCAGGAGTCTCATATACGCCACGTGATTTCATACCAACAACACGGTTCTCAACGATATCAACGATACCGATACCGTTCTCGCCGCCTAATTTGTTAAGCTCAGTGATGATCTCGGAAACTTTCATTCCTTTGCCGTTTAATGTTTTCGGAACACCCTGCTCGAATGTCATGGTAACTTCTGTTTCTTTATCAGGGGCTTTCTCAGGTGTAACACCTAAAACAAGCATATTGTCATAATTTGGAGCCTGTGAAGGATCTTCCAGTTCCAGACCTTCATGCTGATATGCCATAAGTTTCTGTCACGGCTGTAGCTGTGGCTTGCATCGAATGGAAGGTCGATTCCGTGAGCTTTACAGAATGCAATTTCATCTTCACGTGACTGCATGGTCCATTTGTCTGTCATACGCCATGGAGCGATGATTTTGATGTCAGGAGCAAGAGCTTTGATGCCAAGTTCGAAACGGATCTGGTCATTACCTTTACCTGTAGCACCGTGCAGATGGCAACTGCGCCTTCTTTACGTGCGATCTCAACTAATTTCTTAGCGATTGCCGGACGGGCCATGGATGTACCAAGGAGATATTTGTGTTCGTATACAGCACCTGCCTGTACACATGGAACGATGAAGTCATCACAGAATTCATCTACGATATCTTCGATATATAATTTGGAAGCACCGGAAAGCTTTGCTCTTTCATCCAGTCCGTCCAGTTCGTTTCCCTGACCGCAGTTTACGCAGCAGCAGACAACATCGTAATCAAATGTTTCTTTTAACCATGGGATTAAGGCTGTGGTATCAAGACCGCCTGAGTATGCTAAAACGACTTTTTCTTTCATGATTGTATTCCTCCTGAAATTGGATTTTATTATTTTCCTGATTTGTAAAAATTTCCTGAGATATCCGTTTGCCGAAAGTAAATGAATAGGTCGGGAGTTCAGCGCATTATTTTTGAATAAATGCGGTAATTTCTGATTGAAATTTTTGAATAAATATTCAATGCGGAACAAGATGATTTCGTGTGATTCCGCTTAACAAGTGATAATATACACCTTTTTTTATAAATATGCAATAGAAAAATGCAAAAAAGTTTTATCTGTTTTTGCATAAATATGCAACATAATATAGGAAAAGACAGGGGGAAATCCGTGAACTGAAATAAAATCCATGTAAAAACATTGAAAAATGACTATTGCATATTATGCAGGTAAGATGTATAATTAGTCCAGCACTCTGATAGAGTAAAGTTTTACTATGAAATGAAGATCGCCGGATGAGGCGAAGATGGAGGAAATTATTATGATTAAAGCAGGAATTATCGGTGCCACAGGATATGCAGGTAACGAGATCGTGAGACTGCTTCTGGGACATAAAGATGTGGAAGTTGCGTGGTATGGTTCAAGAAGTTACATTGACCAGAAATATGCAGATGTTTATCAGAACTTTTTTAAGCTGGTAGATGCGAAATGTATGGATGATAATATGGAAGCATTAGCTGATGAGGTGGATGTGATTTTTACAGCTACTCCTCAGGGACTCTGTGCTTCTTTAATTAATGAAGGAATTCTTTCCAAGGCGAAAGTTATTGACCTGAGTGCGGATTTCCGTATTAAAGATGTGAAGAAATATGAGAAATGGTATGGAATTGAGCATAAGGCTCCGCAGTTTATTGATGAGGCGGTTTATGGTTTATGTGAGATTAATCGTGAGGAGATTAAGAAGGCAAGACTGATTGCGAATCCGGGATGTTATCCCACATGTTCCACCCTTTCTATTTATCCGCTGATCAAAGAAGGCTGATCGATCCGTCTACCATTATTATTGATGCGAAGTCTGGTACTTCAGGAGCAGGACGTGGAGCCAAGGTTGCCAATCTGTTCTGTGAAGTAAACGAGAATATTAAGGCTTATGGTGTTGCAACTCACAGACATACACCTGAGATTGAGGATCAGCTTGGTTATGCGTGTGGCAAAGAGGTGCTGATTAATTTTACACCTCATCTGATTCCTATGAATCGTGGTATTCTGGTGACTGCTTATGCTTCTCTGACTAAGGATGTTTCTTATGAAGAGGCGAAGGCAGTTTATGATAAGTATTATGAGAATGAGACTTTCGTTCGTGTGCTGGATAAGGATGTTTGTCCGCAGACTAAGTGCGTGGAAGGAAGTAATTATGTGGATGTGAACTTTAAGATCGATCCGAGAACTCACAGAGTTATTATGATGGGGGCTATGGATAATCTGGTGAAAGGTGCAGCAGGACAGGCTGTGCAGAATATGAATCTGATGTTTGGATTTAAGGAGACTGAGGGACTGCTGCAGGTGCCGATGTGTCCGTAAGTTAGAGAAAAGGGGACGCTCCGGAAATTATTTGGTTTTGAACGCGGTTTCGGGGCTTACTAACTCTAAGTGTTCGTGAATTTGCTAAAGGCATGAGGCGGCTTGTCAAACTCGCTCCGTTGCAAACTTCGCTCAGACAGTGATGCAGCCGCCTCATAACGCAAATTCCCGAGCACTAAGAGTTACTACAGCCCCTGCAAATGCGTTCAAAACCAAATAATTTCCGGAGCTGACTTTTCAGGACGGAAGAGATGTGGATGTCTGACGGACGTGACTGCGCAGGGGGGCTGCGGCAGTCGCTGAGCGTGGAGGATGTGGACGGGAAACAAGATAGTTTGTCTTATTGTATAGAAAGGATTGAGGTTTTATGAAGATTATAGAGGGCGGCGTTACGGCGGCTAAGGGATTTAAGGCAGCGGCTGCTGCGGCTGAGATTAAGTATAAGGGCAGAACGGATATGGCTATGGTTTACAGTGAGGTGCCTTGTGTGGCTGCGGGGACTTTTACTACCAATGTGGTGAAGCTGCGCCTGTTAAATGGGATCAGGATATTGTTTATAATCATCCGTCTGCACAGGTGGTGATCTGTAACAGTGGTATTGCCAATGCATGTACTGGTGCAGAAGGTTATGGTTATTGTAAGGAGACTGCAGATGCGGCTGCTGAGATTCTTGGGGTGGCTGCTGACAGTGTGCTGGTTGCTTCTACAGGTGTGATTGGTATGCAGGTTCCCATTGACCGTATTAAGAATGGTGTGAAGATGATGGCGCCGAAGCTGGATGGTTCTCTGGAGGCTGGTACTGAGGCAGCGAAGGCGATCATGACTACTGATACCAAAAAGAAAGAGGTTGCTGTTCAGATTGAGATTGGCGGTAAGACGGTTACTGTTGGTGGTATGTGTAAGGGTTCCGGTATGATCCATCCGAATATGTGTACAATGCTTGGGTTTGTTACTACTGATGCGAAGATTTCCAAGAAGATGTTGCAGGAAGCGTTAAGTGAGGATGTTAAGGATACTTACAATATGGTTTCTGTTGATGGAGATACTTCTACCAATGATACAGTTCTTCTTCTGGCCAATGGTCTGGCTGAGAATCCGGAGATCACAGAGAAGGGTGAGGATTACGAAACCTTCAAGGCTGCGCTGAATTATATCAATACTACTCTGGCGAAGAAGATCGCAGGTGACGGAGAGGGTGCGACTGCACTGTTTGAGGTGAAGATCATTGGTGCAGAGTCTAAGGAGCAGGCAGTTACATTGAGCAAGTCTGTTGTTACTTCTTCTCTGACAAAGGCTGCTATCTACGGACATGATGCAAACTGGGGAAGAATCCTGTGTGCTATGGGATATTCCGGTGCGAAGTTTGATCCTGAGAAGGTGGATCTGTTCTTTGAGAGTAAGGCTGGTAAGATCCAGATTATTGAGAATGGTGTGGCTGTGGATTACAGTGAAGAAGAGGCAACAAAGATTCTTTCTGAGGAAGCTGTCACAGCAATCGCTGATGTGAAGATGGGTGATGCCACAGCAACTGCATGGGGCTGTGACCTGACTTATGATTATATAAAAATCAATGCAGATTACCGTTCATAACAAAATTCTGTGAATAAGGGTGATTTTAACCGAATCAGGTAAGTCTCCTGCTTTAATTGCGAAAAGCAATAAGCAGGGATGGAGACCAGACATTGACTGGAAAAAGGAGAGAATAATGGTTAATCAGAAATATTTGGACAAGGCGGAGGTGCTGATCGAGGCGCTTCCTTATATTCAGAGATTTAATCGTAAGATTGTAGTTGTAAAGTACGGCGGAAGTGCCATGCTGGATGATGAACTGAAGAAGAACGTGATCAAGGATGTTGTTCTTTTGAAACTGGTTGGTTTTAAACCGATCATCGTTCATGGCGGCGGTAAGGAAATCAGCCGCTGGGTTGGCAAGGTAGGTATGGAGCCGAAATTTATTAATGGTCTTCGTGTAACAGATAAAGATACTATGGAGATCGCAGAGATGGTTCTTGCGAAGGTGAACAAGGAACTGGTTGCCATGGTGGAATCTCTTGGTGTAAATGCTGTTGGTATCAGTGGTAAAGACGGTGGTCTGCTGAAATGCCGCAAGAAACAGACAGAGGTGGAGACATCGGATTTGTTGGTGAAGTTACAAAGGTTGAGCCGAAGATTCTGGAGGATCTTCTGGAGAAAGATTTCCTGCCGATCATTTTCCCGGTAGGTTATGACGATGA
>ENA-OQCE01000726-OQCE01000726.1-human-gut-metagenome-genome-assembly--contig:-NODE-726-length-15644-cov-16.481987_pt1 | contig 15644 bp, 15 predicted proteins | sample MGYA00242495_ERZ504572 | MGnify/ENA primary metagenome ERZ504572 (study PRJEB26092, sample SAMD00036228) | human gut metagenome | host: Homo sapiens | study: EMG produced TPA metagenomics assembly of...
GATCCACGCGCGGCGGCGCGGGCCGAGGCCTTGCGCTTGGACGCGCGACGCTTAACGGTAAAGGCGAACGCCTCATCCTCGACCTCGCCGGCACGCGGACCCAGTCCCACGACCGGGTACTGCCCCTGCGAGGTGGCCAAATAACCGCGGCCGCACAGCTGGCCGATGATGTCCTTGATGCGCCCGACCGATTCGCTCGACAGCTCACCGTAGCCGCGGTCCTCGTCCAGATGCATCTGGCGAATGCGCTCGGTATTGCCGCCGTGGAGCACGTCGGCGATCAGCGACTTGCCAAAGCGCATGGGTCGCGTGGCCACATAGCGCACGGCGGCGCGGGCCATATCGGTGACGTCCTCGACCTCGAACTGCGTGAGGCAGTTGCTGCAGTTGCCGCAGCCCTCGGCTTCGTCCGTGGCGGTGGCGCCCGCACCAGCCGCAGCAGCATGCTCGGCCGCGGCCTCGTCGCCAAAGTAGCGCAGCATATATTCGCGCAGGCAGCCGGTGGTATTGCAGTAGCCCTCCATCTGGCTGAGCAGACGATATCGATTTTGGAGCGCCCACGCGCGTTGCTCGTCGTCGAGCGCCTCGTCGGCCGCATCGCCGCGGTCGATTAAAAAGCGGCGCATGCGAAAATCGTTGCCGTTCCACAGTAAGTGACAGCTGGCCGGATCGCCATCGCGGCCGGCGCGGCCCGCCTCCTGGTAGTAGGCCTCGATGCTCTCGGGCACATTGTTGTGGATCACGTAGCGCACGTTGGGCTTGTCGATGCCCATGCCAAAGGCGTTGGTGGCAACCATCACCTGAAGATCGTCGTCAATAAAGGCACGCTGGCTTTGACGGCGGGCGTCGTTGCCCATGCCGGCATGGTAACGACCAACGCGAATGCCGCTGGGGCCCAGCGCTTCGGCAAGCTCGCCTGCCAGCGCATCGACCGTCTTGCGGGTCGAGCAATACACGATGCCGCTCTCGCCCGAATGCGCGATCACATAATCGCGCACCCAGGCGGTCTTGGCTTTGTCGCCCATCTCCTCGCAGCCAAAGTAGAGGTTCTTGCGATCGAAGCCCGTCACCACCGTCGCGGGGTTTTGCAGGCCGAGCATCTGCTGGATGTCCGCACGCACGCGCTCGGTTGCCGTAGCGGTAAAGGCCGCCACGATGGGGCGCTGCGGCAGGGAATCGATGAACTCACGAATCTGCAGGTAGGCGGGGCGGAAATCCTGGCCCCATTGGCTCACGCAGTGGGCCTCGTCAATGGCCACGAGCGGCACGCCAATGCCGCCGTCCGCCGCGGCCTCCTGCGCAAAGGCTAAAAAGCGCGGCTCGAGCAGGCGCTCGGGCGCCACGTACATAAGTTGGTAGCGGCCCTCGCGCGCCCGCTTGAGCACGGTGTTTTGCTGGGCCGGAGTAAGGCTGGAGTTGAGATAACTGGGGCGCGCACCCGCCGCGAGCAGCGCGCGGGTCTGGTCCTCCATAAGCGACAGCAACGGACTCACCACAAAGGTGATGCCGGGAAGCATGAGCGCGGGCACCTGGTAGCAAATGGACTTGCCGGCGCCCGTGGCATAACGCCCAGCGCGTCGCAGCCGGCAAGGATCGCATCGACCATACGGTCCTGCCCCGGGCGAAACGAGGTGTAGCAAAATAGGCGCCGAGCGTGTCGAGCGCCGTCTGCTGCATGCTATCGGTCATGGTTTCCTAACGTCCAAGTCATCTGCCGCCGATTATACGCCGCCACGCGGACCAGTGCCGCACGGCGGCCAGCCACGACATGGGTAGTCATTGGGGACGTTCTTAAACGACTAGTCAAACAAGAATATCCCTAACGACTACTCATTTAAGTCTGTCCCCAATGAGTGTTTGGACACTTTCCGGATGAGCGTGGATAATCTCCCACTTTGAACCCGTCACCAAACCAAAAACGGGAGATTATCCACGCTCATTCTATGGGTAGTCGATGTTTTGGCAATGTCAGCGAAAGCCCGCCAGAGCGAGCAAGGTGCCTTGAAACAAGGCGGCATTGATCTTCTGATCATGCCCGCGAAGTTGAAAGGCAGATTGCCGCTCTGGCGGGCTTGTAGCGTCGAGCCGTTTGTGCGGTTTGGAAAACCGCGCAACTAGAGCTACATGACCATAACGTAGCGCGATCCCACGTAGTACTGTTTGCCGAGCAAAACCGGCTCATCGTTGGGACCGGTAAAGCCGGCGCGCAGGTTGAGCAGCGGATCATGCGGGGCAATGCCCAGCTCGGCCGCCTGCTCGGCATTAGCTCGAACGGCCTCGACCGTACGGTAGCCAACCGAGACAATCGGCGTTCCGCCAACACGCTCGACCTCGGCAAAAATCGACTTGTCCTCAAGATCGGCCGTCAACAGCTCACGGTAGGCGTCAAACGGCACAAAGATGTTCTCCTCAAAGATGGGCTCGCCGTCGGCCGTACGCACGCGCTTGATATGCAGTAGCAGCGCATCCTTCTGCAGACCAAAGAACTCCATCTCGTTTTGGCGCGCCGGAACGATCTGGCGATCGACCACGTGCGCACCGGCTTCATGCCGTTGCCGGCACACAGCGCGGTAAACGTCTGCAGCGTCGAGGCATGGAACTGACGATTGATGTGCGGTGTGGAAACAAAGGTGCCGCGGCCCTGTTGCTTAACCAGGTAGCCATCGGAGCACAACTCCTCGACGGCGCGACGCACCGTAATTCGGCTCACGTCGTACTGCTCGGCAAGCTCGAGCTCGGACGGAATACGCTCCTTGGGTGCATAAACACCTTTCTCGATCGCATCTTTGATTTCGTCATAAATCTGCTGGTAAAGCGGTGCATTTTTGGGTGCAGGCATATCCAATCACTCTTATCGAAATATCGAAATAACTAATACGTATATAACGTCTAGTTCATATTACCTCATATTGATAAAACGATACACCCCACCTACCAAAAAGCGACAGCTTCATTTTGGTAGGTTTTATCTGGGCAAACGAAAGTCCCTCGAAAGCAACGGGGCTTTCGAGGGGCTCATGCGGAAGGGTTGCGCCGGGCCGGCAAAATGCCAATACCCTACTTGCCGTCGTCCTGCTGCAGCTGTCCTGCTCGCTGAGGCGCGCCTGCCTGCTGGCCATGCGCGCGGGCTTGTCGGGATCGGGTACGGCCGTGGGCATGGGCTCGTCGACATGACCGCCCCACCAGCCGCCCACAAAGTCGAGCGTGTGGAACACGTTGATCACGGCGCCGGGATCAATGTCGCACACCAGCTTGATGATGTCCTGGCTCTCGTAGGTCGAGACAACGGCGTGCAGCAGGTACATCTTTTCGCGGCTGTATCCGCCGATGACCTCGGCGCAGCTAATGCCGTGCTGAAAATGGTCAACATAGGCGGTCATGACCTCGTCTGCCTTGCGCGTCGTGATCTGCAGCGTCACGCGGTCGTAGCGACGATAGAAACTGTCGATGGTCTTGGTCGAAATAAACTGGAACACGATGGAGTACGCCGCATTGTCCCAACCAAACATAAAGCCAAAGATCGCCAGGATAAAGCAGTTGAAACCAAAGATGACGCCCCAGATGGTCTTGCCCGTGTGGTTGGAGACCCACAGCGCGATAAAGTCGGTGCCGCCGGTGGATGCGCCGGACTTTAGCGCGATGGCAGCGCCCAGACCCGAGACCACGCCGCCAAAAATGATGAGCATGATCTTGTCGCCCAAAAACGGAGCAAAGTGAAAGATGTTGAGGAACAGCGATGAGAGCACGACCTGCATCATCGAGAAGATGACGAAGCGCTTGCTAATGCCGCTCCAGCATAAGAGTGCCACGGGGATGTTGAGCGCGAGCATACCGAGCGAGATGTCGATGTGGACGCCGCCGAGCGAGGTAACGCGATCGAGTAGGACCGCGACGCCGGTGAGACCGCTCGGAAGCAGGTCGGCGGGTTGAATGAACGCCTGGATCAGAAATGTCTGGAGAACGGCAGAAATGGTGACCGCCACGGCGGTGATGGCGCGGCGGACGATGGTGAGGCGGCCGAGCACGAGCACGCGGTCCGTGAGCTGTTCGATGGCGTTCGCCACGTAGGCTCCCTTCGAAGGCAGATGTAGTTGTGGGGCATGCCCGCGATTGTAGCATGGAGCGAGAGGAGGCGCTTTAATTCACCCTCTCTCGACGACCAAAACGGGACCAGCAACCCCCACGACCAAAGGGAAAAATTCCAAGTGAGTAGACTTTTTACGGTCTGCCGAGCACACCCAAAAATAGCCACCTCTGTGACCTGCGGTTTTACAAAGGAAGATATGTTTTGTGCTTGGCCTGCGCCAAAAAGTCTACTCACTTAGCCCGAATCGAAGCCAAACGGATCTAAATTGATGCCAAATTAAGCCAATCCGCAGCAAATGACGCGTGAACCAGTGCTTCTCGCGGCGGATTGACACTACAAAGCGGCCAAAATGTCGGACAGGTTGTCGATGATGGTGTCGGCGGCGGACTGATCCAGGTTGACGCCCTCGTGCGGACGCAGTGCCAGGACGCGGGCGCCGGAGCGCTTACCGGCCTCGATGCCCAAAGGCGAGTCCTCGATAACCAGGCACTCGGCAGGCTCCACCCCCAGCGTCTCCATGGCACGCAGGTAGATCTCGGGGTCGGGCTTAAACGCACTGCACTCGTGACCGCTGATGGTGTAGTCCAGCACGTCGGCAATACCGGCAATCCCCACCAGCTCGTCAATGAGCTCGCGATAGGACGAGCTTGCGATGGCACACTTCACGCCGCGCTCGTGCAGCTCACGCATCACCGGCTCCGTCTGCTCGTTGAGAAGCTCGGCATACGGAACGGGGTGGTCCAGGCTGTAGACCTGCTTGTACTCCACGCGCAGGCGCTCGCGCAGCTCAACATCGTCGGGCACCAGCGCCTTCCAGATGGCGGGCTCGTTAGACCCCGAAAGATCGGGGATCTCGTCAAAGTGGAAGCCCTTCTCTTCCATAAATGCCACGCGGCGACGGTTGTAGAACCACTCGGTATCGACCAGCACGCCGTCCATGTCAAACAGCACTGCCTTGATCATACGCATCTCCTTTCGATAGCAAAAAAGGGGACGGGGCGCAAACCCCATCCCCTCTCAATCAACCCGTAAGGTCTACTTACTTGTGATTAGTAGGAAAGCTTCCACATGTAGCGACGCATGGTCAGCGGGTGCTGACGGGCCTCGGCGATCTGGTTGCCGTACTCGCGCATAACGGCGAGGTGCAGCAGCGGGTTGAAGTAGGTGACGACGCTCGCGGGCACGGCGTCAGCCAGGCCGTAGTCCTTGGAGTCGATCAGAGCGACCTTGGCGCCCATGCGCTTAAGGAAGGTGAGGGCGCGGGCGTCCATCGGACGGGTAGCGCCATCGGACATAAAGAAGACGTAGGGCTTACCCTCGGTGGAAACCTCGAACGGGCCGTGGAAGTACTCACCGGTGTTGTAGGCGGCGGCGTCGATCCACTGCATCTCGGTGAACAGGAAGGCGGCGTGAGAATAAGCCATCTTCTCGGAGGCACCGGAAGCCATGAAGTAGATCATCTTGTCGTCCTTGAAGTCCTCGGCGAACTTCTTGGCGAGCTTCTTGCAGGACTGAGCAGCGTTCTCGCAGAGCTCAAAGACGTTGGTGAGGCCGGTGATCATGTCCTCGTAGTGGTCATAACCCTCGGTCTGCTGAAGGATCTCGACAGCAAGAGCGATGGCATAGCCGGGCTTCTCGCACTTGGCAGCGTAGTTGGCGTGGAAGCCGTGAACGATGACGTGGTCGGCGTCGACGGTCAGAGCGGAGCCAGCCTTGTTGGTGAGGGAGACGACCGGGCAGTTGTGCTTCTTGGCGGTCTTGTTGGCCTCGACGGTCTCGGGCGTGGAGCCACCGAGGGAGCAGGTGATCACGAAGGTGTGCTCGTTGACCCAGGAGGGCGTGTCGTAGTTGAACTCGTTAGCGGTGAAGATCTGAACGTTCAGCTTGTCCGTGTTGTTGGCCAGGAAGTACTTGGCGGGGTAAAGGTCGGACATGGAAGCGCCGCAGCCGACGAAGGCGACACTGTGGATCTCGTGGTTGGACAGGACGTCAGCGACGATCTGCTTAGGGAGGTTAAGGTCGATCTCGTACATCTGACACATTCCTTTCAATTTTTGCGGCGCCACATTGCCGGGCGCTCGCAGGGTTACCGTGATTTGGACCGAGTCGCCGGTCCGTTGAGGATGTGTCAAAGGGACTGCCCTTTGACACATTTAGGGATGGAAGCCTGCCTGGGGTATGGGATGCCAGGCAGGCCCCCGGGGGAAAGCGGTTAGGCGCTTAGTCGCGACTAGGCCAGGATGCCGACCGCGGAGAGGGCGATGCCGCCCACAATGGCGATCACGAGAAGCAACCGGTGTTGACGTTCTTCTTGATAAGCCAGTACATAAGGCCGGTGAGGCCAAGGGAGATCATCTGGGGCATCATGCCGTCCAGGATGTCCTGGATAACGACGGTGCCGTCAGCGAACTGCAGCGGGGTGGTGGCGCCGATCAGCGTGGCGATCATGCCGCCCACGGACATAAGACCACGATGCCGCAGACATACATGAGCTTCTCCATGAGGTCGCCGCCCTGAAGCTTGCTCAGGTACTCGTGGCCGCCCTGATAGCCCATCTTGGCTGCGAACCAAGTAATCAGCACGGAGGGGACGATGGAGATGAGAAGGGCCAGGATCGGGCCCATGATGGAGCCCTGCTGAGCCAGCTGAACGCCCAAGCCAAAGGCGATAACGCGGATGGTGCCCTGGAAGAAGGAGTCACCGATGCCGGAAAGCGGGCCCATAAGGGAGGTCTTGACCGCGTTAATCGAATCGGGGTTGAAGTTCTCGGGATCCTTGGCGTACTCTTCCTCCATGGAGCGGCGAGGCCCAGGATGAAAGCGCTCGTCTGCGGGGTGCAGTTGTAGAACGCCATGTGACGGTGGTAAGCCTCTTTCTTAGCAGCAAGCTGCTTGGGGTCGGACTCGTCCGGATAGAGGCGATCGAGCGTGGGAACCATACCGTAGAGGAAGCCCATGTTCATCTGACGCTCGTAGTTCCAAGAGGCCTGGATGGCCCAGGAGCGCCAGAAGAACTGGCTGACCTTCTTGTTCAGGGACACGTCCTTGGTTGCGGTTGCCATAGTGTGTTCCTCCTTGGTCTTCGTCGTCTTCGAGCGGATCGTAGTCGGAATCGACACCGGCGGCTGCATGGGAACCGTTGAACTTGAAGCCCATGAAGACGACAGCCAGGCACACACCGATCAGAGCGACCGCGATGACGGACAGGTTGAGGTAAGCGGCGAGCAGGAAACCGATGAACAGGAACGGAGTCATACCCTTCTTGATCATCATGGTGAGCAGCAGGGCCAAGCCGTAGGCGGTCATGATCTTGGTCGAAACGTTAAGACAGTGGACAGCCACTCGGGAACCATGTTGACGATGGCCTGAACCAGGTCGGTGCCAACAAAGACGGCGAGGAAGATCGGCAGGAAGTACATGATGGCGTACAAACCGGAGCGGCGCAGATGTGCATACGGTAGGCGGTCTTGAACTTTCCGTTATCAATCGCGTTATCTGCCACATGGGTGAGGACGGCGATGATGGAACGGAACACGATGCCGAGGAGCTGACCCAGGACGGCGACCGGGATGGCGATCGTCATGGCGGTCTCGGCGGAAGCATCGGTCAGGCACGCAAAGGCAGCGGCCACGATGCCGCCCAGGACCATATCGGGCGGAACGGCGGCGCCGACCTGCACCAGGCCCATGGACACGAGCTCGACGGCGGCACCGACGGCAAGACCGGTGGGCACATCGCCCAGCAGCAGACCGACGAGCGTAGCGCCAACGAGGGGCTGCTCGAAGTTAAGACGACCGAGCAGGCGGGAGTCCCACATGCAGAACACGCCGACGAGGCCGACGAGCACCGCACTGATGAACGTATTCATACCCTTCTCCTTTCAGTCAGGCAAAAGCCTGGTTGATTACAGCTTGGCGTCGATGTCGACGCTCTGATACGTAGGGGTCTGCTGGACGTAGAGCTTAATGCCCATGTCGAGCAGCTGGTTGACGTCGGCCTTCTGGGTGGCGTCGAAGAAGACGGAGCTGTCCTTGCCGCCAATCTGATCGGCACCGTCGTGGTTGGCGGTGGCGCCCAGGTTGATGGCGTCGAGCTTGTAACCCTGGCAGAACTGCAGCATCTCGCAGTGTTGCCAAAGACAAACATGACGCGCTCGCCGAGGGTGTTGAGCTTGTCCATCTTGGCGAGGGCACGCTCGACGGTGAAGACGTTCAGGCGCACGCCCTGGGGCTTGGCCAGCTTAAGAGCGCCCTTCTTGATCTCATCGTTGGCGGCAGCGTTGTCGACGACGATGATGCGCTCGGCCTGAACCTTGGTGGTCCAGGTAAAGACGACCTGGCCGTGCAGCAGACGGTAGTCAAGACGTGCGAGGACGATCTTGGCGGGACCGGAGCTGTGACGGGACGCCTTGGCCTTCTTGGCGGGAGCCGCGACGGCCTCGACCGGTGCGTTGGGGTTGGTCAGACCGGTGCGGGCCTCGTTGATGAGGCCGCGAGCTCGGCACCTTGATGGGGCGGGGCTCATAGCGAGCGTCAGCGCCAGCGGAATATTGAAACCGCTGACAACCGTGAACTTCGTGCCGTTCTTGGAAAGCTCGACCATGCTGTTGTTGACCGAGCTGCCGAGCATATCGGTCAGCACATAGACGGTGTCGTCCGCGTTGAACGTGGCGATCATGGCGTCCACCTTGTTGGTGATGGGCTCCTTGTCGTCACGAGCAAGCGACACGACGTGGACGTTCGACACGTCGCCGAGAACCATCTCGAGCGTGTCTTTGGCGCCTGCGGCCAGGCCGCCATGAGATGCGAGAATGATCTGATTCATCTTGCCTCCTCCTTTTCGTTATGGTCATTATAACGTCTTATACGTTGCTTATATTGCTAATTAGTATAAAGACCGTTCGCGGGTGAAAATCGACCGTTGACGGGTTTAACGTACTTGAAACGTTGGGGCTGGATAGGCCGGCGCTGGCTGGATAACCCCAGGCCAGACGCCGTGCACAATCCTCTATCGCACGAAGTACCAGGGGCTTTCCTGCACGGTGGGCTCCAGCGCGATGCCAGTGCGTTCCTTAAACAGATCCATGTCCTGCGATTTCTCGGTCCACCACGCGTTGGGCTTAAAGGTCATGCTCTCGACAATACGTTTGACAATGACGCTGTTGCGCAGCCTGGAGAAGTCGGTGTTCATGATCAGGATGGACGCGAGCACCAGCACGATGCCCAGGACCTTGATCGCGCCGGCGGGCTCGGCGTAGACACCAATGCCCAGCAGTACGGTGACGACCGTCTCGAATGACATTACGACGGGAACTTTCGACGTCTCGAGCCCCATGGACAGACCCTGCATATATAAGACATAGGCCACGGCTGTGGGGATGAGTCCAAAACCAAAGAACAACAGCAGCAGCTGTGGCGACATTGCCGCGGCGACATCTGGCCACGGAGCCGCGATAGCCGCCATAACCGCACCGCCAAAAACAAGGCCCCAAAACGTGACAGCCAGCGGGTGGACCGTCTTGGTTGCTATCCGGCTAAACACCGCGAGCGACGCGCCACAAAAGCCCGCGATCACGCCCGACGTGACGCCCCAAACCGAAAAATGGAAACCGGAAAGGTCGCCATTGGTCACTGCAAGTACACAGCCACCGATATTAAAAGCGATGGCAACGAGCTTGTTGGGAGTCACATCCTCGCGATAAAGCACGCGGCCGAGCATGACGCCAAACACCGGCGAGGTGTAGAGCAGCACCGAGGCCGTGGACATGCCCACCTCGCCCATACACTCGTAATAAAGCGTGTTAGCGGTGGCGAGGCCGATAATGCCAAGAAGCGCACAGGGAACAAGCTCTTTAGGACTTGCCTTGAACAGTGCCAGGGGACCCGATGCTTTTCCCTCACGATCGCCTCCCTGGCAACCCATGAACGCCAAGACCGGAGCCATTAAGACGGCACCTGACAACAGGCGAAAGGCCGCCATGCTCTGAGACGAAACACCCAGGCCGAGATGCCTTTTACAAAGATTCCGATGCTGCCCCACATAAGCGCGGCGATCAGCACCAGCACATAGCCCAGATTGCTTTTCTTCAACGCAGCCTCCTCGGTATTGTTTCCAATATGTTTCACACTACGTTATAGTCGTTATATACATTTTTCAAGACACAAATCGGCGAGCGGGAAAATCCGATCGCCCACACACTCATTGGGTACTCATTGGGGACGTACTTAAATGAGTAGTCGTTGGGGACGTTCTTGGATGACTAGTCATTTAAGAACGTCCCCAACGACTAGGACTGTCCCCAACTGCCGGCAGAAAAGGAACGTTCCCAACGTCTAAGGCGCCGCTGGTTGAGCATAAGTCAGCGAGCGGGCCGCATTTGAGGCAAGGTGACGTGAAACGAAAGGGCGCTGACCTTCTGGTCGCGCCCTTGAAGTTGAACGTCAGATTGCCCAAATGCGGACCGCGCAGCGTCGAGCCGTTACGCGGTTTGGTAAAACCGCGTAACTAATACTCAAGCTTCCACATGTAGCGACGCGTCATGTAGTCCTTGTGGGTGACTGCAGAGAGTGCACGCATGTACACATTGTTGAGGATCGGGGCAAAGATCAGGTGGTTGAAGTACTCGCTCACGCTGTCCTTGATGTCGTTGAGGCCGAGCTCCTTGGCGTCGAGCTGATAGACGCGCTCGCCACCGTACTGGTTAACGAAGCGGATGCCGCGCTCGTCGTTGCAGCGGCTGCGGCCGACGCTGATGAGCTGGAACAGCGAGGTGCGCTTGTCCAGGATCTCGAAGGGGCCGTGGAAGAAGTCGCAGGTGTTGATGGTGCAGGAGTCGATCTGCAGCATCTCCTGCACGTTGCAGATGCTAAAGACGTAAGCGGCACCAAAAAGCGGACCCTGAGCCATGACATTAATGCAGGGCTTGTCGGCGTTCTGCTCGGCCCACTTGGCAGCGAGCGGACGGGTGTACTCGACGGCCTTGCGATAGATGGGATCGATCAGGTCGAAGGCGGCCATGGCGGTCTCGTACTCGGCATAGCCTCGGTCTGCTGCGTGAGCTCCATGGCGATCATGGTCACGACGGCGGAGTTGGTACGGCCCATGCAGGACTCGTCGACGGCCAGGCTGTCGTACTGGATCTTGTAGTCGCAGACCTCGGTGAGGCCGGACTCGTCGACATAGATGGCGATGGTGCTGGCGCCGTGGTCCTTGGCGACCTGGGCGGCGACGATGGTCTCCTTGGTGCCGCGCATGGACACGACGACGGCCAAGGTGTTCTCGTTGACGTAGGCAGGGGTTGCGTGCACGAACTCGTTGCTGGTGTAGCTGGAGCTCACGACCTGCGTGGCCTCGTGCTCCATAAAGTACTGGGCAGGATAGTTGCCGCCGTTGGATCCGCCGGCGCCAATCCACACGACGCGCTTGATACCGCCCTTGTCCGCCTTGTCAGCCAAAACCTGGGAGACGACGTCCTTAACCTGTTCCTGAGTGGTCATCGTGCATCAGCCTTTCTTCTCGTTTGATGCTCTCGATGGCATACAAGTTACATACATGTTTTGGTTATGTCGACTAGTTGTATGCTATATTTGTCTTAGAAATTTTGCTGATGCGGTTTTCGATAACTGGATACCAGCGGTTTTGTTGTTGTATTGAATACATGCTTGATTAGATACGTATACAAGTTAGATACAGGTTGATCGCATGAACGCTTCATCTAAAAAGAGACTGACCCAATACGAGCGCTTGGCGGGCATACTGCGCGACCGCATCGCCTCCGGCACCTACGCACGTGGAGACAAGCTGCCGTCCGAGATGGAACTCATGGACGAATCGGGTCTGTCGCGCAGCACCGTGCGCCATGCCCTTAAGGTACTAGCTGATGAGGGCCTGGTTCGCACCGAGCGCGGGCGCGGCGCCTTTGTGGCCGACACGCCGGCGCTCCACGAGAACAACCTGGTGTTTTCGAGCTATACGGCACAGGTCCAGGGTCAGGGCATGAAGCCCACCACGCGCACGGTGGACTCGGGCTTTGCCAAGGCGGCCGGCAGCATAGCCAAGTTCTTTGACGCCGCCGTGGGCAGCAAGCTCGTCAAACTTGTCCGCCTGCGCTACCTGGACGATGCGCCGCTGTGTCTGGAGACCACCTATTTGCCGCCAAGCTTTGGGTCGCTCATCGATCGCGATATCAACGGTTCGCTCTACGCCACGCTGCGCCAGGAATTCCATCGCGCGCCGGCACAGGGGCACAAGACCTTTGAGGTGTGCTATGCCTCGCAAAACGAGGCGTTTTTGCTCAACGTTGAGCGCGGGCAGGCGCTGATCCTGATCACCGACTACGTCTACGACACCGACGGTCGCCCGCTCCATGTCTCCAAGCGCATCCAACGCACCGACCGCGCCAAATACACCGAGCCCATCGGCTAGCGCACCAAACGAGGCAAAATGTACCTAATAAACGTTTTACCTGCGGTTTTTATTAAATCTCAAGCCGGCATGGCGCAAATGCCAACATCGCCTGGCAACACGCGCCGCCCAAGCTCAACTGTTCCTGCCCAGAATATCCAGCACCGTAAACCTAAGTGAGTAGACTTTTCGCGACCTGCCGAGCACACCCAAAACAGCCACCTCCGTGACCTGCGGTTTTACTAAGGCAGATACGCCTTGTGCTCGACCCGCGCCAAAAAGTCTACTCACTTAGTTCGAATCGAAGCCAAACGGACCCAAATCGAAGCCAAATTAAGCCCATCCGCATCAAAAGACGCGTGAATCCGTACTTCTCGCGGTGGATTGACGCTACAAAGCGGCCGAAATAAACCTGTCCCTAAATGGTAGGTTTGGGGAGGTCGGGAAACCAGGTTGGTTTGGGTTGGTTGGGAATGCGCTCGGCTAGAACCAGCTCCATCCAGCACATGTCGTACCAGCGACCGAACTTTTGGGCGCAGCGGTCGAAGGCGCCCACCAGGCGATACCCCATATGGGCATGGAAATCCTGACTGTTGTGCGCCAGGTATTCGTCGTCCTTGTCGTGCGGCACGGCGATGAGGGCGCACATGTTGGTGATGCCCATCGCGATCAGGCACTGCTTGAGCGCATCATGCAGCTTGCGGCCCAGCCCGCCGTGGCGCACGTCGCGCGCCAGATAGATCGACGTCTCGACCGACCAGTCGTATGCCTCGCGGCTGTTAAGCGGGCTCACATAGGCATAGCCTACCGGACGCCCGTTCAGCTCCATCACCAGATACGGATAGCGCTTGAGCGTACGCTCGATGCGCCCGGCGAACTCCTCAACGCTCGGCACCTCGTATTCGCAGGTAATCGCCGTCTGGCGCACATATGGCTCATAGATGGCAAGCAACGCCGGCGCATCATCGGGCGTCGCCAGGCGAATCGTCGGCTCGGACATCTCGGTCATACAACCCTTCTCCCTCAAAAGCAAAGGCCGCCCTGCGCCAAACCCAGGCGTAGGACGGCCCTCGTCATTGCATCAAGCTACAGGACAGCCGCCAACGCGTCGATGTCCTCCTGCGTCGTGGCCCAGCTGGTGCAAAAGCGCACCACCGTGTGGGTCTCGTCGTACTTTTCCCAGTACTCAATCGAGGCATGCTCGCGAATGCGCGCCATGTCCTCGTTGGGCAGAATCACAAACTGCTGGTTGGTCGGCGTCTCCAAGAAGAACTGGTAACCGCGCTCGTGCAGCACGCGACGCAGCGCCTGAGCGGTCTCAATCGCCTGGCGACCAATCTCAAAATACAGGCCGTCGGTAAAGAGCGCCTCAAACTGCACACCCGTCAGGCGGCCCTTGGCAAGCAGCGCGCCGTGCTGCTTAATGCGCGGAATGGGGTGCGCCGGGGCGTGCATGCCGCAGAACACCACGGCCTCGCCGCAGAGCGCGCCGCACTTGGTGCCGCCGATGTAGAACACGTCGCACAGCTGCGCCAGCTCGGGCAGGGTAATGTCGCACTCATCGGCCGCCAGCGCATAGGCCAGGCGAGCACCGTCCACAAACAGCGGAATCTCGCGCTTCTGGCACACCGCATAAATCTCGGCCAGCTCGGCCTTGGAGTACAGCGTGCCATACTCGGTCGACAGGCTCACGTACACGGCGCCCGGAAACACCATGTGCTCGCAGCTCTCGTTTTCGTAGAACACCTGGATATAACTTTCGAGATCCTCGGCGTGCATCTTGCCCTCGTAGCCGGGGATGGTGAGAACCTTATGGCCGCCAAACTCGATGGCGCTGCCTCGTGGCAGGCAACGTGGCCGGTCTCGGCGGCAACGACGCCCTCGTACGGCGCGAGCAGCATGTCAATCACCGTCGCGTTGGTTTGCGTGCCGCCCACCAGCAAAAACACGTCGGCATCGGGAGCCTGACAGGCCTCGCGGATAAGCTGCTTGGCACGCTCGGTATGTGCATCGGTGCCGTAGCCGGGCTGCGGCTCCATGTTGGTGTCGACGAGCGCCTGCAGCACCGCCGGATGTGCGCCGTGGGAATAGTCGTTGTTGAACGCGAGCATGGCAATCCTCTCTTACCAGGTATCGTCCAGATGATTCAGGTGGGGCTATTGTACGCCGTGAGGATAGGCAATGCGCGCGGCAAGGCACTCAAGCGCCAACACCAGGCAAAGCCGCAGCTCACATCAGTCAAAAAGTGTGCACCGATCACGATACGGCCAAAGGCGACGAGCACCGCAACCGCAGCCGCCGCCCAAAAGACCACGCGGCGACGCGAAGGCTTTTCCGTAAAGGCCGCCGCGGGAAGCGCGGCGAGCATAAGGCCGATCGCCGCGTGCGCCGTGTGTCCACTCGCAAACGACTTAAAGCCGTCCCTGATCACGCCGGCAGCGATATAGGCCCACTTGTCGGGGTTACCGATCACCCACCACGGCTGAAAATTGAGCCCCGGCGTGACCTCGATCACGCGCATGCGCGGGCGCGACCACAGCGGCTTGACGATCACGTTGAGGATGATGGCCTGGGCGACCCATACGGCAAGCACCATCAGTGCCCAGCGCGTGAGCTCGTCGGGGTCGGCGTCGCGCGTAAGGCGATAAGCGATGAGGTTGGCCGCGATGGCCAATGCAAACGTCAGAACCAGCTGAAACGCAATAAGCTTACCGCCGACGCGCAGCGATCCGATAATCTCGTAGCCGACCAGGCCCACGTTGATCAAAACGCCCAGCGCGGCGAGCCACTTGCTCGCCTTGGAATCGGGGCGTGCCGAGCGCACGAGCATAACGCCCGCGACGCTCGCCGTCAGCTCGAACGGAAGCTCGCCGGCGGCCTCGACAAAGCGGCCAAACAGGCTGGACGAGTTGAACAACGCACTCGAGATCTGGTAATCGAAAAACGACCCAACGAGCAGACAAAAGGCCAGGATAACCGCGACAATGGCGACATCTTTCTTATAGATGTATCCAAACATACTTTCCTTTCGATGGAACCAGATTGCCCAAATGGGGCGTTTGCAGCGCCGACCCGTTAGTCGTCGTCGCTGGCACCCAGCTGCTGCAGCAGCATAAGGGCGGCTGGCCACGGGGCCGGTGCCGTCGCTGGCTGTC
>ENA-OQCE01000728-OQCE01000728.1-human-gut-metagenome-genome-assembly--contig:-NODE-728-length-15638-cov-1.871833_pt1 | contig 15638 bp, 23 predicted proteins | sample MGYA00242495_ERZ504572 | MGnify/ENA primary metagenome ERZ504572 (study PRJEB26092, sample SAMD00036228) | human gut metagenome | host: Homo sapiens | study: EMG produced TPA metagenomics assembly of...
CAAGCAGTATGCCACGGCCGAACCGGCAGCGAACCACGTCCCGGTCCCACCGAAACGCCCAATTGCGTACGGGCGGCATTGATAAAGTCCTGCACAATCAAGAAGTAACCGGGAAAACCCATCGTCTTCATAATGTACAACTCAAAAACCAAACGTTCTTTCACTTCGTCCGACAACGGGTCACCGTAAAGCCGTTTGGCACCGTCAATGCCAGTTTGGCAAGATAGTCGCTTCCAATTTAATACGATAAAGTTTTTCGTAACCGCCCAAACGCTTGATTTTGGCTTTGGCGGCTTCCTCGTCCAAAACGACATTTCCGTTTTCGTCCTGCGTAAACTCATCGAACAAATCTTTTTCCGTATATTTCCGCCTGTATTCCTCTTCCGTTCCGAAATCTTCGGGAATGGCAAAAGTAGGCATGATAGGAGCATGGTCTATGGAGTAATATTCCACCTTGTCCAAAATCTCCAGTGTATTGGAAAGCGCTTCGGGAACATCGGCAAAAAGCTCGTTCATCTCCGCCTTGGTCTTCATCCATTCCTGCTTGGTGTAAAGCATACGGCTCGGGTCGTCCAAATCCTTGCCCGTACTCAAACAGATAAGGCGGTCGTGCGCCTCGGCATTCTCCTCGTCCACAAAGTGAACGTCATTGGAGCAGATTACTTTTATATTGTACTTCCTGGCATATTCCAACAGTTTGGCATTGGCTTTTTGCTGTAAAGGATAAGCCTCATGATTGGCACGGGAAACAGTTGCCTTATGACGTTGCAATTCCAGATAATAATCATCCCCAAAAAGATTCTTATACCAACGGATGGCTTCTTCCGCTTCTTCCAACTGGTCGTTGATAATCTTTTTAGGAACCTCCCCACCGATACAGGCGGAACAGACTATCAATCCTTCATGATACTTCTCCAATTCATTGCGGTCGGTACGCGGACGCATATAGTATCCCATACGTCCATGCACGGGACACCAGCTTTATAAGATTGTGATAACCTTTTTCATTCTTCGCCAATACAATCAGGTGATAACCGCTCTGGTCGGGCTTGCCCTCTTTCTTGTCCATTGTACGGCGTGCCACATACATCTCACAACCGATAATGGGCTTGAACAGTTTATTTTCGGCTTCCGTTATTTTTGCTCTGCAAGCCGCTATCTCCGCTTCCTTATCCTCACATTCTATCTCACCGCTCTCTATGCCGGCAATCCGTTTTTTCAGGTCTTTTATCTCCCTTTCGGACCGCTGTTCTTCTTATTGACATAGTTGGTGAATTCCTTGATACCGAACATATTGCCATGATCGGTAACGGCTATACCTTTCATACCATCCTTCATCGCCTTGTCTACCAGCCGGCTTACGCTGGCCTGGCCGTCAAGAAGTGAATACTGGGTGTGTACGTGCAAATGAACAAAATCCTGCATAAATTTATCCTTTCTATAAGTGAGCATAAAGGTACGACCTATGCTACATCTAACAAAAATATTCCTCAAAAAGTTATCAACATCTGTAATTCTATGACTAAATTCTTGTTAGATTTTCAAAATAAGCCTATTTTTGCAGATAATTTGCATTAGAAAGAATAAAACAAGATACATGGGTCGACTTAAAAAATTAAAGAAAATACGTATTCACCGTGAAGGAACACATACATTGGCCGGCAGTTTATTGTTGATACTCGCCGTAAACGCAGGGCTTTACTTCGGTTTGGAATGTAAGATTCCCTTCTATGTAGTGGCAGTTTATCAGCTTGTGGTTTATGGCATTTTAGTGAACTTCTTCCGCTGTCCTATACGTTTGTTCGGCCAGGAAAATACTGAAAAAATCGTGGTTGCCCCAGCTGACGGAAAGATTGTGGTAGTGGAAGAGGTTGAAGAAACCGAATATTTCCATGACCGCCGTATCATGGTTTCCATATTTATGAGTCTGGTCAACGTACATGCCAACTGGTATCCGGTGGACGGAACCGTGAAGTCGGTATCTCACCAGAACGGCAAGTTCATGAAGGCCTGGTTGCCCAAAGCAAGCACCGACAATGAACGTTCCACTGTAGTAATCGAAACCCCCGAAGGTGTGGAAATCATGGCACGCCAGATTGCCGGCGCCATGGCACGCCGTATCGTAACTTATGCCGAACCGGGCGAAGAGTGTTATATCGACGAACATATGGCTTCATCAAGTTCGGTTCGCGTGTGGATGTATTCCTTCCGCTGGGTACGGAAGTTCTTGTTAAACTCGGACAACTGACTACCGGCAACCAGACCGTAATAGCAAAACTCAAGTAACAATGGCAAACTGCATTACCCGCTCCATACCGAATACCTTAACCTGCCTGAACCTGTTCTCCGGGTGTATCGCCTGCGTCATGGCTTTTGAAGCCAACTATAACCTGGCGCTTGCATTCATTATCCTCAGTGCCGTATTCGATTTTTTCGACGGCATGATGCACGTCTGCTGAATGCACACTCTCCCATCGGCAAAGACTTGGATTCGCTGGCGGATGATGTAAGTTTCGGCGTAGCGCCCTCACTAATAGTGTACTCTTTATTTAAAGAAATGCATTATCCGGTATCCATGGAGTTCATCGCTCCTTATATGCCTTACACAGCATTCCTCATTTCCGTATTCTCGGCGTTGCGTCTGGCTAAGTTCAACAACGACACCCGCCAGACCAGTTCCTTTATCGGCGTACCGGTTCCTGCCAATGCCCTTTTTTTGGGCGTCGTTAGTGGCGGGGATACATCCCATACTTATCTCGGAGAGCTTTAATCCGCTTTATCTCTTAGCATTGGTTTGCTTGTTTTCGTGGTTGCTGGTATCGGAAATACCGATGTTCTCATTGAAATTCAAGAGCCTCTCATGGAAAGACAACAAAGTAAGTTTCAGTTTCCTGATTATCTGTATTCCGCTTCTTGTTTTTTTGAAAGTCAGCGGTTTCGCAGCGGTAATTGTATGGTACATCTTGCTGTCACTTCTCACAGGAAAGCGTAAATAAACATTTTCTTGGCACGGTTGTTGTATTATCGTTCGCTGAAAACGAACACATAAAAGACATTAGCCATGTTTCATTTTTTAGGATTTTTATTTATCATTATAATCGCCATCCTGCTTATCGGACTTAGCATCATCGGCACTGTTATCCGGAGTATTTTCGGCTTGGGTAGCCGCCGCTCATCAAACACTTACCGGAACGACAATGGAAATTATCAATCCGGAAGAAGGTATTCTTTCAATGGCAGACAACAGTCCGGCTCTTCTTCCAACGAAGAACCTAAAACAAGGATAAAAGAAGAAACCGCACATGGCAGACACAAGAAACTGTTTTCCCAGGACGAGGGGGAATATGTGGATTTCGAAGAAATCAAGGAATAATAATAATTGCAGAGAGTCATATCATTACACAATAATTCTCCCGTAGGATAATTTATTTGTATTCCGCACTACAAGGCAAACCTGTTATAGCGAAATTTTTCAGAAAAGTATTATCTGCGTTTTGCAGCAAAAAAAGTCTTTCATTAATGCAGCGCATTCATCCGCCAGTACTCCTTTCACTACTGCAGTTTTAGGATGCAAAGCCTTTGGTGCATAACGCTGGTATCCCCGTTTCTCATCTTCCGCACCAAATACCAGCCGTCCCATTTGTGCCCATGCTATGGCACCGGCACACATCACGCACGGTTCAACGGTCACATAAAGAGTACATTCGTTCAGATATTTGCCACCAAGCGTAGCAGCGGCGGCAGTGATAGCCTGCATTTCGGCATGTGCGGTGACATCCGTCAGCGTTTCAGTCAGATTATGGGCACGGGCAATGATACGGTCTTTGCAAACAACAACGGCACCAACGGGCACTTCACCCCGCTCACCTGCTTTTTGCGCTTCCAAAAGCGCCTGCTTCATATAATCCGTATCTGTCATAATTCTTACTACTTGCTGTTTATCTCATTCCACATCGCACATCATATCCTATTCCACCACTCTTATCTTCGCATGTCATGCTCACCGAACAGTGTAGGATAATCTTCTTCCATATTCTTATGGATAAACATGAGAATGGTTTCCCTCAGCCAGCGCGATTTGTTCGTTATCTTATACTTCTCCAGATAACGATCCACAATCCGCAGCTCTTCTTCGCTCATCAGGCATACCATGCGCTGCTCGCGTTTAGGTTCTTCCGGTGTTGCTTTTGCACACGTTTTGTCTCTCTTTCTCATATTTCTTTGCAAAATTAGCTTTACTTCTGTAAAAACAAAACAGAAAAAACGTATTTTTGTACTGAAAGAAAGAAAATTGTACTATGGCAATACATAATGCTCTGGGAAAAGCCGGAGAAGATGCGGTTGCGGCTTATCTGGAACATAACGGATATGTGATACGCGACCGGAACTGGCGGAAAAACCGTTTGGAACTGGACATTGTTGCCACCAAGGACAACGGATTGATTATCGTAGAAGTAAAAACCCGAAGTAACACGGAATACATCAAGCCTCAAGATGCCGTCAACTGGCAGAAAATACGCCGCATTGTCATAGCAGCCGATGCTTACGTAAAACATTTCCGCATTGACGTCCCCGTGCGCTTCGACATCATTACAGCGGTGGGCGATGCCGGTGCTTTCGAGATAGAGCACATCAAAGAAGCATTTTACCCGCCTGTGTTTTAAAAGAACCATAACCCCCTGAATACAATGAATATAGAAACCGCCCGCGAATATTGCCTCAGTAAAAAGGCCGCAACCGAAGATACTCCTTTCGGTGAGGATTTCCTCGTTATCCGGGTAATGGGAAAGATGTTTTTATGCATCAATCTCAACACTCCCGACCGCATCACCATGAAATGCGACCCGGAATACGCGCTGGAATTGCGCGACCGCTACAATGCCGTTGAAGGAGCCTGGCACTTCAACAAGAAGTATTGGAACCAGGTGCTCCTGGACAGTGATGCAGATGACAAACTGATAAAACATCTGATAGACCACTCCTACGAAGAAGTAATAAAGAAATTCACTAAAAAAATGCGCAATGAGTATGAAGCCCTGCCCTGAAACGTTTCCTTATCCGCTGATAGCGTTGGATGAAACCGACTCAACCAACCGGTACATCAGCCAGTTATGTAATGAGTTGCAAGAATCCGTTGCCGAACTGACTACAGTTACAGCCGAATTTCAAACAGCCGGCAAAGGCCAGCGCGGCAACACCTGGGAAGCGGAAAGAGGCAAGAACCTGCTTTTCAGCTTTGTCCTCTATCCTACTTTTCTGGAAGCGCGCCGCCAGTTTATCCTATCACAAATCGTGTCTCTTTCCATCAAGGAAGAGCTGGACAGATGGTCGGACGAAATTACGATAAAGTGGCCGAATGACATTTACTGGAGAGACAAGAAAATATGCGGCATACTGATAGAGAACGACCTATCCGGACACTTCATCGGACGCAGCATTTCCGGCATCGGGATCAATATCAATCAGAATGAGTTTCACAGTGATGCCCCCAACCCGGTATCGCTGAAACAAATTACCGGTCAGGAACACGACCGCTATGAGATTCTATCGCACATACTGAAAAGGGTACAAATCTACTACAACGGTTTGCAAACGGAAGACAGCGGTACTTATACCGCCGAAATAACCGCCCGTTATGCCCGCTCCCTATTCCGCCGCAGAGGTTTTCACCCTTACGAAGATGCCGGCGGCAAATTCTCTGCCCGCCTGCTGCGTGTGGAACAAGACGGACGTTTTGTCCTGGAAGACGAGAACGGCAAGGAACGGGAATATTTATTTAAAGAGGTGCAATACATTATCTGATTAGACAAATTGGCAAACATTATCTTTGTAAAACATGTTTTGTATAAAATCAATCTATAAATCATGAAGATACAAGTCTTAATTGCAGCCGTTATATCAAGTTTTATTTTATATGGTTGCGAAGATAATGAAACTAATTATTTGGAACTCTCCGAATCGTCATTCAGCAATGTCGATGGCGACGGAGCCACATTGACGGTTTCCGTAACAAGCGATGTGGAGTGGCAAATATCCAAAACGGCACAATGGTGCAACGTCACTCCAGGCAAAGGCTCCGGAAATCAGACATTGACCCTGCAAATAGAAGCCAACCCCGACAGTAAAGAGAGAAAAGTTACAGTAACAGTCGCATCACCAGCCACCAAGATGAGCAGGAAAATAGAAATCACTCAAGCGGCTGGATATACACCCATAGAACAATATCACTACAATCTGCCGGTGGTTTTCCATGTGCTTTACCAAAACAAGTCCGACGCGCAACAGTATGTCAGCCCCAACCGCCTGTCTGAAATATTGAACGCAGTAAACCGGCTTTATAAGAAGAGCATGCAAAGTGCAGACATGAACCTTACCTTTACACTCGCCACCGCAAGTCCGGATGGAGAAAAGATGGACCAGCCGGGAGTGGAATACATTTCATGGCCGGGCAGCTATCCGATAGATTGCGATGCCTTTATGAATGATGATATAAACGAAACTGCGGGAAAAGGGTATGTAAGATATGTATGGGACCCCAACAGATATATCAATATAATGGTCTACAACTTTGCCAATGAGCCCGGCAGTAATACAACGACATTAGGAATATCCCATCTGCCGTTTACCACAAAAGGGGCGAACAGCCTGGCCGGTCTCAGTGAAATCAATGTATCCCGATTAGAACTGAAGAACTTGTCCTTCCCCTATTGTGTATCCATCAACAGCCGGTTCATCAACGAAGAAAGTACGGCAACCACATACAAACCAGCAGACATTACCGTTACATTGGCTCATGAATTAGGGCATTATTTAGGATTACACCATGTATTCTCCGAAACAGAAAGAGGAAACAGTTGTGAAGATACCGACTATTGCACAGATACCCCCACCTACAATAAGGAAGCATACGATATGAATTACGCATATATCGCGGCGAATGAACCGGAAAACTTCACATTTGCCAATTTGGTGAACCGTGAGAATTGCCTGACAGGCGAATCCTTTGTCTCACACAACATCATGGATTACGCAATCAGCCATTCCGACCAATTTACTCCCGAACAGCGGGCACGCATCCGGCATGTCTTGTTATACAGTCCTCTGATACCGGGCCCCAAAGCCGTTCAGGAAGCAGACACCCGTTCTGCACCAGACGGACTTATGGAGTTGCCAATCCGTACCGCCAAATAGACATTGCTACAGGCAGGAAAAGAAAAGAGATGAACCGTCAATTATTCATCTCTTTTTCCAATTTCTTTATCCGCTCCAAGGTCTTCCCCGCTTCGGTAGACGGGAAGAGTTGAAGCACCTTCTGCAAGTACCCCTTAGCCTTGCTATACCCATTGGAGTAAATATCCGACAATCCGTTACGGTAACCGGCATACTGCATACGTGTGGGCGCTACGATTTTCTTATAGTTGTCCTCTAACGTTTTCTTCTTTTGCTCGGCTTGCAGGTAGTAATAGTTGCCCAAAAATATATTTGCCTGAAGATTGTCGGCATCCAAAGCCAGCACTTTCTCATAGAGCTTCATCGCGTCTTTCGTTTCACCGCGCATCATCTGCATCTCTGCACAGGCTACAAGTGCGGAAACATCTTCCGGATAATACTGCAGCCACTCCTTATAAAAAAGGTATGCCTTGTCGTAATTCCGTTTGTCTCTGTAGCAAACAGCCAGTTCCTGCGCAAGCCGCGGAGCTGCCTCAGTGGCTTTTCCAACGCTTGTCCAATAGAACATCTCCGTCTGTCCCGCATCCGCATCGGCAGCCTGACGGAACAGACTCACGGCATAATCGTCCTTACCTGCCGACAAGGCATCAGCCACCTTCTGCAACAATACATCTGCCGATTGTGCCAAAAGCGTCATCGGACACAGCAGGAGTCCGAAGAAAAGAAAAGTCAAGGTTTTCATTTTAAAGTGTATATAGTTAAACAGCCTGAAATATCCCAATAGAAATTCATCTACAAATTTACGGATTTCCGCAGCAATCGTCAATAGATGAAAGTAGAAATATAGTTAATCTTTCCCACTGTTTTTTCTTTTTCTGCGTACCTTTGCGTTCTCTTAAATAAAACATTGCTAATGAATCCTATAGACAGACAGATATTACAGATAGCCTTACCCTCCATCGTATCGAACATCACCGTGCCCCTGCTCGGGCTGATTGACGTAGCCATTGTAGGACACCTGGGTTCTCCTGCCTATATCGGCGCCATTGCAGTAGGCGGCATGCTGTTCAATATCATTTATTGGATATTCGGCTTTCTGCGTATGGGAACCAGCGGCATGACATCACAGGCTTACGGCAAGCGGGACCTGCCGGAAATTGTCCGCCTGCTGATACGTTCGGTGGGGATAGGACTTGCCGTGGCATTATGCCTTATCCTGCTGCAAGTTCCTATCAGGCAAGCGGCTTTCCAGATTATCCGCCCCACGGAAGAAGTCAGGGAAATGGCAACGCTCTACTTTCATATCTGCATATGGGGCGCTCCCGCCATGCTGGGGCTATACGGACTCTCCGGGTGGTACATCGGTATGCAGAACTCCCGCATTCCCATGTACATAGCCATTACGCAGAACATTGTCAACATCATGCAAGCCTCAGCCTTGTCTGTTTCTTCGGGATGAAAGTGGAAGGCGTAGCCTTGGGAACACTGATTGCCCAATATGCGGGTTTTCTTATGGGGCTGGTACTGTGGATGAACCGCTACGGCAAACTGAAGAAGTATATCGTTTGGAAAGGAGTGCTTCAAAAAGAGGCAATGATACGCTTTTTCCAAGTGAACCGCGACATTTTCCTGCGGACATTATGTCTGGTAGCCGTTACGTTATTCTTTACCTCGGCAGGAGCCTCGCAAGGTGAAATTATCCTGGCGGTAAACACGTTGCTGATGCAACTCTTCACCCTTTTCTCTTACGTGATGGACGGTTTCGCCTATGCGGGAGAAGCCCTGAGCGGACGATACATAGGTGCCCGCAACCGGAAAGCATTTACCGATACCGTCCGGCATCTGTTTATATGGGGCGCCGGGCTGACCGTACTGTTCACACTGGTCTATGCCTCGGGAGGCAATGCTTTTCTGGCACTGCTGACCGATGACCGGAACGTAATAACCGCCGCCGACACTTACTTCTATTGGGCGCTTGCCATACCCGCTGCCGGAATTGCCGCCTTTATCTGGGACGGCATCTTTATCGGCGCAACGGCAACGCGCGGCACTTGCTTCTCGTCCATGGCAGCCTCAGCGTCAGCTCTTTGCGGTGTACTACGGATTCCACACGGTTTTAGGCAACCATGCCCTGTGGCTTGCTTTTCTTGTTTACCTGTCCATGCGGGGCGCTATGCAGACATTGCTCAGCCGGAAGGTTATGGAAAAAAGCTTTCACTAAAGCATTCCACGATGAGATTGCCATAAACCCCATTAATATTTATTCGCAGACAAATGAAAGCAAAAACAAACCATACCTATTATCTTTGCCCGAAAAAAAACGGAATGCCCGATATTACACCCAATCCCGAAAATACACTGCACATCAAGAACATGGTCTGCAACCGTTGCATCATGGTGGTGAAAAGCCAGCTTGAGCAACTGGGGCTGCACCCGCTTTCGGTAGAACTGGGCATCGCCGTCCTGCCCAACGCAATCAGCGACGAAACGTATCAGCGTGTAAAAGCCTCGCTTGAAACATTCGGATTCGAACTGATTGACGACAAGAAATCACAGACAGTAGAGCTGATAAAGGATGCTATCATCGAATTGGTACATTACGATGACAACGGACTGAAAACCAATCTGTCCGATTACCTGGCATCCAAGCTGCACCGGGACTACAGCGCATTAAGTAAGCTTTTCTCGGAAACAACCAACACCACTATCGAAAAATACCTCATCGCACAGAAGATAGAGCGTGCCAAAGAACTGCTGATGTACGGGGAGCTATCCCTGAACGAAATAGCCGATATACTGAACTATTCGAGTGTCTCCTACCTCAGCGCCCAATTCAAGCATGTAACCGGAATGACTCCCAGTCACTTCAAGAAAATAAAGGGGAACAAACGCAAGCCGCTTGACGAAATATAAGCAGAATCTTATAAATCATATCCCGAATTTTGCAACTATCGGACAACTTCCTTGCCGTATCTTTGTTTCATAGAAAAGTTTATCCACATTAAACTAACAGTTTATTCCTATTAAACTTCAAGTTTACTCCTATTGAACTTCAAGTTTATTCCCATTAAACCGGAAGTTTATCCTGGAAGAAATAAATTGTACTACTATTGATATGACAAACAAAAGCATCGTTCAAGAAACCTTTCCCGTAATGGGAATGAGTTGCGCCTCATGCTCCGCAAGAGTGGAAAAGACGCTGAACCGCCAGCCCGGCGTCCGAAAAGCAACCGTAAATTATGCTTCGGCAACGGCAACTGTGGAATATGACTCCCAAAATTGCTCTCCCGAAGCCCTGCAGCAGGCCGTGCAGAATGCCGGATACGACTTGCTGATTAAACAGGATGAGAATACACCGGATAAAGTGGAGCAGGCGCACGACAAAAAATATCGCGCGCTGAAATTCCGCGCCACATGGGCCATCGTCTTGTCCGTGCCCGTTATGGTTATCGGCATGTTCTTTATGGATATGCCTTACGCCAATCTTATTATGTGGCTGTTCTCTACTCCCGTCGTATTCTGGTTGGGAAGAAGTTTCTTTACCAGCGCATGGAAACAACTGAAACACGGCACCGCCAATATGGATACGCTGGTAGCCAACAGCACCGGAATCGCCTACCTGTTCAGCCTGTTCAACATGCTGTTCCCTGAGTTTTGGCTGGAAAGGGGCATCCATCCGCACGTCTACTTCGAGGCTGCAAGCGTCATTATCGCCTTTATCCTGTTAGGACGGTTGCTGGAGGAAAAGGCTAAGGGAAATACCTCTTCCGCCATCAGGAAACTCATGGGTCTGCAACCCCAAACGGTAACCGTTATCACCGGCCCTCATCTGAGAAGGTTGTTCCGATTGAACAGATTCGTCCGGGAGACATTATTTTAGTGAAACCGGGAGAGCGGATTGCCGTGGACGGCATCGTTACGGAAGGCAGTTCGTACGTGGACGAAAGCATGCTGAGCGGTGAACCGGTAGCAGTAGCCAAACAAAAGAACGCCAAAGTCTTTGCCGGCACTATCAACCAAAAAGGGAGTTTCCGGTTCAGCGCGGAGAAAGTAGGGACGGATACGCTGCTCGCTAAAATCATCCACATGGTGCAGGATGCGCAAGGCAGCAAAGCCCCCGTCCAGCAATTGGCAGACAAGATTGCGGGCATCTTCGTGCCGGTTATTATCGGCATTGCCGTGCTGTCCTTCATCGCATGGATGTTGCTGGATGGGCAGAACGGTTTTACACACGGATTGCTGGCGCTGGTTACGGTACTTATCATCGCCTGCCCGTGTGCCCTGGGACTTGCCACACCCACCGCCATCATGGTAGGCATCGGCAAAGGTGCGGAACGGGGCATTCTGATAAAAGACGCCGAAAGCCTGGAAACCGCCAAAAAGATTGATACGGTGGTGCTGGACAAGACCGGAACCGTGACCGAAGGAAAGCCGGTAGTCGGCGATTTGATTTGGGCAACGCAGACGGCAGCGCATGAAAACATCTTCTACAGTCTGGAAAAGTTATCGGAACATCCGCTTGCCGAAGCGGTAGTCCGCCATTTACAGAATGCCCGGGACGTAAGTATAGACAACTTTGAAAGTATTACCGGCAGAGGTGTGAAAGGCGAGTCGGACGGAAAGACCTATTATGCCGGCAACCGGAAACTGCTGGAAGAAAACCGGATTACCGTCAGCCGGTCGTTAAGCGATGAAGCCGCCCGCCTGGCTGCGGATGCGCAGACCGTCATCTGGTTTGCCGACAGTGAAAACGCACTTGCCATAGCCGGGATTACAGACCAAATAAAACAAAGCTCCATACAAGCTGTCAGCGAATTGCAAGCCGCCGGCATCGAAGTCTATATGCTGACGGGCGACAACGAAGCACTGCCCGGGAGATTGCACGCAAAGCCGGCATCCTCCATTATCGGGCGGGGGTGCTGCCGCAGGATAAGGCCGCCTTTATCGGCAGCCTGCAGAAAAACGGCAGGAAAGTGGCAATGGCAGGCGACGGCATCAACGACAGTGCAGCCCTGGCGCAAGCCGATTTAAGCATTGCCATGGGCGGCGGCAGCGACATCGCCATGGATGTGGCCAAGATGACCATCATCTCTTCCGACCTTACAAAGATACCGGAAGCGTTGAAACTCTCCCGACTGACTGTGCGCACCATCCGTCAGAACTTGTTTTGGGCGTTCATTTACAATATAATAGGTGTACCCGTTGCAGCCGGCGTACTCTACCCCGTCAACGGCTTCCTGCTGAATCCAATGATAGCCGGTGCAGCCATGGCATTCAGCAGTGTCAGCGTAGTAACCAACAGTCTGCGGCTGAAAAGGAAAAAGATAGAGACTGCGGAAAGCCCTGCCTCCACCCCGGCAGGACAACCGGAAAATAAAGTAGAACCATCAACTGAAAACGTCATGAAAAAAGAATTTAAAGTGGAAGGCATGATGTGCAACCATTGCCGCATGCATGTGGAAAAAGCATTAAACAGTATGGAAGGCGTACATGCCACCGTAACCCTCAACCCACCGGTAGCGGTCGTGGAGTTTCGGAAGGCGAAAAGACACTCGACGAGTTACAGGCAGTGGTCACCGCCCAAGCCGGCGACTACACGTTGAAAGAATAACCGGAATTTGTTTATACCGATTGGCATTATTTTTCTATCTTTGCCGCTAAGCGAAATAAATTAATAAACTATGGCAACATACAAAAGAATCTTACTGAAACTCAGCGGCGAGAGCCTGATGGGAGAAAAGCAATACGGCATCGACGAGAAACGCCTTGCCGAATATGCGGCACAAATTAAGGAAATACACGAGATGGGCATACAAATCGGCATCGTTATCGGCGGCGGCAACATCTTCCGCGGACTGAGCGGCGCCAACAAAGGTTTCGACCGCGTCAAAGGCGACCAGATGGGTATGCTGGCAACCGTTATCAACAGCCTTGCACTGAGCTCGGCACTGGTAGCGGCAGGCGTAAAGGCACGTGTACTGACCGCCGTCCGCATGGAGCCTATCGGCGAATTCTACAATAAATGGAAAGCCATCGAGTGTATGGAAGCAGGTGAAGTGGTTATCATGTCTGCCGGAACGGGCAACCCGTTCTTCACGACCGATACCGGCTCCAGCCTCCGCGGCATCGAAATAGAAGCGGACGTCATGCTGAAAGGCACACGCGTTGACGGCATCTACACCGCTGACCCGGAGAAAGACCCTACGGCAACGAAATTCCACGACATCACTTACGACGAAGTGCTGAAACGCGGTCTGAAAGTCATGGACCTTACGGCTACCTGCATGTGCAAGGAAAACAACCTGCCCATCATCGTCTTCGACATGGACACCGTAGGCAACCTGAAGAAAGTAATGCAAGGCGAAGAAATAGGGACGCTGGTACATAACTGACATTCCTCGGCGTACATCCGCCGGTTTACATTAATGGATACGGATTTAGATTTACACAGATTATCGGATAAAATAATCTGTGTAAATCTGTGTAATCTGTCGTGAAACAATTATATTTGCAAAGTTTCAAACTAAAAGCTACTTCAAACAATAGAAATATGAAAGACGTAAAAGACATCTTAGACGAAGCACAAGAGAAAATGGATATGGCCGTAATGTATCTGGAAGAATCATTGGCCACATCCGTGCCGGAAAAGCCGATGTTCGTTTGCTGGACGGAATCCGTGTCGATTCTTACGGAAGCATGGTTCCCATCAACAACGTAGCAGCCGTAACCACTCCGGATGCCCGCAGTATCGCCATCAAGCCGTGGGACAAGAGCATGTTCCGCATCATTGAAAAGGCAATCATCGACTCCGACCTCGGCATCATGCCCGAAAACAACGGCGAAATTATCCGCATCGGCATTCCTCCGTTGACGGAAGAGCGCCGTAAACAACTTGCCAAACAGTGTAAGAACGAAAGCGAAACCGCCAAAGTGAGTGTACGTAACGCACGCCGCGATGCCATCGACGCCTTTAAGAAATCAGTGAAAGAAGGATTGGCGGAAGACGCCCAAAAAGGCGGTGAAGAGAAGCTGCAAAAGATTCACGACAAGTATATCAAGCAGATTGACGATATGCTGGCAGCAAAGGATAAAGAGATTATGACAGTATAAATATAGTTGAGAGTTGAAAATTGAAAGCCGAGAGTTACCGTGCGGCACCGACCGCTCTCCAACGACTCCTTACTTTCAACTTTCAACTCCCAACTCTCAACTTTCAACTATTTTGAGGGGACTGGTAATTAAAAATACAGGAAGTTGGTATCTGGTAAAGACCGACGAGGGGACATACGTTGAATGCAAAATTAAAGGCAACTTCCGCCTGAAAGGTATCCGTAGCACCAATCCGGTGGCAGTAGGCGACCATGTGCAAATCATATTGAATCAGGAAGGAACAGCGTTCATCAACGAAATTGAAGACCGGAAGAACTATATTATCCGGCGTTCGTCCAACCTGTCCAAACAGTCTCACATCCTTGCTGCCAACCTCGACCAGTGTATGCTGGTGGTAACGGTGAATTATCCGGAAACCTCCACTACATTCATCGACCGTTTTCTGGCATCGGCCGAGGCATACCGTGTACCCGTTAATATCATCTTCAATAAAGCAGACGCTTACAACGAAGACGAGCTTCGCTACCTGAACGGACTTATCAATCTTTATACTACCATCGGTACCCTTGTTTCAAGATATCCGCCAAAACCGGTGAGGGAGTCGACACTATAAAAGAAAAACTCAAAGGGAAAATAACGCTCTTCTCCGGACATTCCGGAGTAGGTAAATCCACCTTATCAATGCCATCCTCCGGAACTGGATATCAAACCGGTGCAATCTCCGCCTATCACAACAAAGGCATGCACACCACTACTTTTTCCGAGATGTTTCCCGTGCCGGGTGACGGCTACATTATCGACACACCGGGCATCAAAGGCTTTGGAACATTCGACATGGAGGAAGAAGAAATAGGGCATTACTTTCCGGAAATATTCAAGGCTTCCGCCGACTGCCGCTATAACAACTGTACCCACCGCCATGAACCGGGCTGCGCTGTGCGCGAAGCGGTAGAGCAACATTACATCAGCGAATCCCGCTACGCCTCTTACCTGAACATGCTGGAAGATAAGGAAGAGGGCAAATACAGGGCAGCATACTAAGAGAATAATAAAGTGGCAGGTTTGCCTTACCGTTCTATTACCCTATCACTTTTATTAACTTTTCCCGTTTTAAACCTTCGGGTATATTTTCCGTCAAAATCTATGGCTAAATATACTACTAATACTACAACATGAATAAAAAAGTGAAATGGGGCATCATCATATTCATTGGTGCCGGACTGATAGGCGGAGCACGGCTCTTTCATTTAAGCTTAGATAAAGGTACATAATTTCCCCACCCACTTCTTATGGGAAGCAGGATTTTTGTTATAATTGATACCCAATATGTTACGAATCCTCTGAAATTACAAATTATC
>ENA-OQCE01000730-OQCE01000730.1-human-gut-metagenome-genome-assembly--contig:-NODE-730-length-15561-cov-2.405144_pt1 | contig 15561 bp, 23 predicted proteins | sample MGYA00242495_ERZ504572 | MGnify/ENA primary metagenome ERZ504572 (study PRJEB26092, sample SAMD00036228) | human gut metagenome | host: Homo sapiens | study: EMG produced TPA metagenomics assembly of...
ATCAGCTCCCATAATGGCCTCCACCGGCATCTGTGCCCCGTCCGAGCTCATCACAACGGCGCGCTGGGCACCTTTGAACAAGGTGTAGTCAGAAAGCGCAATGCCATCTTCAGTGACAAAAAAGCCGTTTCCAGTATTCAGTATCTTATCGTTCTGGTCGTAAGTCACTACCGAGAAAACCGCACGTTTGGCTTTGTCTACCCACTTCGGGGCTTGTGCCACACTCCACTGAGCCAATAAACATAGAGTGAGCATCAACAGCAATTTCTTTTTCATATCTTAGTTGGTTCTTTGTTTTACCGCTTCATAAATCAAAATGCCGGCTGCAACGGAAACATTGAGGGACTCGATGGTTCCCAACATGGGAATCTTCACCCACTCGTCACACAACGCCAGGTTGTCATAGGACACCCCCTTGTCTTCAGCACCCATAATGATGCACATCGGACCGGTATAGTCGGCTTTGGTATAGTCGTAATCACCTTTCTCCGTGGCTGCCACAATATGGAAACCACTGTTCCTGAGGAATTGCAGGGTCTCTTTCAAGCTGTGTTCGCGGCAAACGGGCAAAGTGTGCAAGGCTCCTGCCGAGGTTTTCATGGCGTCTGCGTTGACTGATACACTGTTCCGTGCAGGGATAATCACGGCATCTACCGCCGCACACTCGCAAGTACGGGCAATGGCACCGAAATTGCGGACATCCGTGATGCCGTCGAGCATCACAAACAGAGGATTCTTGCCCTGCTCGAAAAGGAAAGGTACCAAGTCCTCCGTCTTCTGGTAAGTGACTGAAGAGATGAAGGCAATCACTCCCTGGTGATTCTTACGCGTCACGCGGTTGATGCGTTCCACCGGAACGCGCTGTACCGGTATCAAAGTCCCTTTCAAGACAGCGAACAGCTCTTTTGACAAATCACTCTGAATGTCCTTCTTTACCAATATCTTGTCTATCTCTTTTCCTGCCTGAATGGCTTCTATCACGGCACGGACGCCGAAAATCATTTCACTGTTATCAACCATATATGGGTATTTACTATTTGACGATTTACTATTTACTATTTGATACTTCCAGCAATGCTCTGGCATTGTTCAGTGCGGCTTCGGTCAGCTTAGCACCACTCAGCATATGGGCTATTTCTTCCACGCGTTCATCGTCGGTCAGACGACGGATGTGACTGTTTGTTTCCGTCTCGTTGTCCTGCTTGTACACCTTGTAATGGGCGCGTCCACGGGCAGCAATCTGGGGTAGATGGGTAATGCTGATTACCTGGCGGTCCTGCTCGCCCATCTCCTGCATGATATCCGCCATGCGGTCGGCTATCTCGCCGGAGACTCCGGTATCTATTTCGTCGAATACAATGGTAGGAAGCTTGACGGCACCGGCTATCATTGCTTTAATGGAAAGCATGACACGGGCTATTTCACCGCCCGAAGCTACAGAGGAGACGCTTTGCAATGCCCCGTTCTTATTCGCGGAAAACAAGAAGTTCACAGTATCCGCCCCGTGTATGCCCGGCTCTTTGCGGACACCTATCTCTACCTGGAAACGGACATTGGGCATGCCAACGGAATCAGCCGCGCAGCCATCTGCTTCTCCACTTCACGGGCAGCGGCAGTACGCGCTTGGTGAGGACAGCAGCCTGCTTTTTCACCTTATTATATAAAGCGTCGCAACGCGCTTTCAGTTCCTCTATGTGCTCGTCGGACGAAGTGATAGCAGAGAGTTTGGCGGCGTATTCATCCGTCAACGCCAGAAGTTCGCCGACAGTGGAAACGCGGTGCTTCTGTTGGAGCATATAAATCAAGTTCAGACGTTCGTTCACTTCTTCCAGACGTTCGGGGTTGAACTCTATTTCATCCTCCTTACCCGACACTTCCTGCGAAATATCCTTCAACTCGATATAAGTGCTTTCCATGCGTTCGGCAAGTTCCCCGGCAACCGGATAAACCCTCTGCAGGCCGAGCATCGTATTCAGGCATTCCTTCAGCCCGGACAACAAGCCTCCTTCGTCCGAGTAGAGCGTCTGCCCCACCCGATAGAGTCCGGCCTTTATCTCTTCCGCATGGCTCAGCGTATCCGCCTCTTGCTCCAGCTCCTCCTGCTCACCGGCAGACAAGTGTGCCTCTTCCAACTGTTCCAGTTGGAAACGGATATAGTCTTCGTCCGACTTATCCTGATTGGCACGGGCAACAAGGGCCTCCAAATCCTGCTGTGCCTGCTTCCATGCTCCGAAGATATGCTGGTAAGCAGACAAGGCATCTTCGTTATGCGACAAGATGTCCAGTACATTCAACTGAAATCCTTCCTTGTTCAGCAATAGGTTCTGATGCTGGGAATGCACGTCAATCAGCTGTTCTCCCAGCTCCTTCATCTGAGCCAATGAAGCAGGCGTGTCATTGATGAATGCCCGGCTCTTGCCCGAAGCGGACACCTCGCGGCGCAGGATGCATTCTTCCTCGTACTCCAACTCATTCTCCTCAAAGAAAGGCTGCATACCGTAAGCGGAAATATCAAAACGGGCCTCGATAATGCACTTCGAAGCTCCTACACGAATGGCTTTCACATCGGCACGCTGTCCCAGCAGCAGACCGATGGCACCCAGAATAATGGATTTTCCAGCACCGGTCTCACCCGTTATCACCGAGAAACCGCTGCTGAAGCTGATATCGAGCTTTTCAATAAGCGCATAATTCTGTATGTAAAGCGAACGCAACATAAGGATATTGACGATTTACTATTTACTATTTAAATCTTTCACCAGACGGTCTACGATGTCGGTAGCCACTTCGGCTTTGGACTTCAAGGGGTAGTCCGTCTTTCCCTGGTGGTCTATGATACTGATTTTATTGGTATCGCAACGAAAACCGGCTCCCTTGTCGTTCAGGGAGTTCAGCACGATGAAGTCCAGATTCTTGCGGTTGAGCTTGTCTTCCGCATTCATCTGCTCGTTATGAGTCTCAAGGGCAAAGCCTACGAGGAGGCGCCGTTGGTGCTCTGTATCGTTCTTCAGATTGCCTAAGAAAGCGGCTATGTCGCGGGTAGGTTTCAAGTTCAAACTCATCTCCCGGTCTTTTCACGTTTGATTTTCTCATCGGCAACTTGTTCGGGAGTATAGTCTGCCACAGCAGCCCGTCAAGATGGCGGCATCGGCATGGACAAAGGCTGCGGATGCAGCATCGAACATCTCCTGCGCGACTCTACCGCATGGTATTGATGCATCGGAAAATAAGTGGTCTGCTGCACCGGACCGGCAATCAGTATCACCTTGGCTCCCCTTGCAGCGCATTCGTCTGCCAAGGCAAATCCCATCTTACCGGAAGAATAGTTGCCGATGAAGCGCACCGGGTCTATCTTCTCATAAGTAGGTCCTGCGGTTATCATCACTGTCTTCCCCACCAGGTCTCCCTCTTTGGCAGCAAAGTACATTTCCAGATGGCAAATGATATTCTCCGGTTCCTCCATACGGCCTTTCCCCACCAGATGGCTGGCGAGTTCTCCCGTAGCGGGTTCTATGATGTGGTTTCCATAAGAACGGAGTATATCCAGATTCTTTTGGGTGGAAGGATGGGCATACATGTCCAGGTCCATGGCAGGCGCCACAAACACCGGAGCTTTGGCGGAAAGATAGGTGGTAATCAGCATATTGTCTGCCACGCCATTCGCCATCTTGCCGATGGTGGAAGCCGTAGCCGGGGCTATCAGCATGGCATCTGCCCACAGACCGAGGTTCACATGACTGTTCCAGGTGCCATCACGTTGTGCAAAGAACTCACTGATAACCGGTTTGCTAGTCAGAGCAGAGAGCGTGATGGGGGTAATAAATTCCTTACCGGCAGGCGTAATGACCACCTGCACCTCTGCACCACGCTTAATCAGTCCGCGAATAATATAACATGCTTTATAGGCTGCAATGCTGCCAGTAATGCCCAATACTATTTTCTTCCCTTTCAGTATATTTGCCATTTATTTCTGAGTCATTTCACGCAGACGTATCTTGGTCAGCGTGGCTTTGGTATTCAAAGTAAAATCACTGTTCAGAATCCAACTGTAATAGCCGGGATCGCGCTTCAGGACATCGGATACCGACATGCCCTTGTACTTGCCGAAGTTGAATACTTCCACACCTTTGTCATCGTAAACCATACGACCGGCAAAGTCCACATTCTTGTTGAAGCTGGAATAGTCGGCAAGGAAAGCCACGTCATTCTGCAACTCCGGATAGCGGTCCAACTGCGACATCAGCACCTCGTAGGTGGCACGTGTATCAGCCTCTGCCGTATGGGCGTCTTCCAAATTCTTGCCGCAATAGAATTTATAGGCAGCAGACAGCGTGCGTTGCTCCATCTTGTGGAAGATGACCTGCACGTCTACAAACTTGCGGCGGCTCATGTCAATGTCCACACCGGCACGAAGGAACTCTTCCGCCAGGACGGGGATATCAAAACGGTTGGAGTTGAAGCCCGCCAAGTCGCATCCTTCAATGTCATTGGCAATGTTGCGCGCCACTTCCTTGAATGTGGGGCAGTCGGCTATATCGCATCGTAGATGCCATGAACGGCAGATGCTTCGGCAGGAATGGGCATTTCGGGGTTGATACGCATGGTTTTGGACTCCTCATTCCCGTTGGGATATACCTTGAGGTAACAAATTTCGACAATTCGGTCTGAGTTGATATTGGTACCCGTAGTCTCCAAATCAAAAAAGACTATCGGATTTTTCAGATTCAATTTCATTGTTTTTTCGTTTTATAAGCTCTGGCTATGAGCTATAAATTATAAGTTTAACTTACAAGCCACGAGCTACAAGTACCGTGCGGCATAATTGCGCAGCCACTTGTAGCTCGTAGCTCATAATCCGATTGCTAATATTCATCAGTCATTCAGCATCATCGGCATCAGCAGCATCAGCAAGTCTTCGTTCTCTTCCTGCTCTACCGGAATAATGACACCTGCACGTGAAGGATCTGCCAGTTCGATAACGATTTCATCGGCAGAAATGTTATTCAGAATGTCAATCAGGAAAGTGGACTTGAAACCGATGCTCATCGGATTGCCCGCATATTGGCAAACCAGTGTTTCTTCGGCCGATGTAGAGAAGTCGATGTCCTGTGCGGAGATGACAATCAGATTCTCCTGCATACGGAGCTTGATAAGGCTGCTTGCCTGCGAAGAGAAGATGGACACGCGGCGCAAAGCACCGAGCAGTTGCAGGCGGTCTACCGTCACTTTATAAGGGTTGTTCTGCGGAATCACAGAGTTGTAGTTGGGATAGCGACCTTCGATAAGACGGCACACCATGCGGTAGCTTTCCAGTGTGAACACAGCGTTGCGTTCGTCGAACTCGATAGTCACCATCCTTGCTCTTTCGGCAGCAGATTCTTCATCAGCGAAGCCGGCTTCTTGGGCAGGATAAAGGCGGCACGTTCGTTACCTTTGGCGGCCAGTGTCTTGCAGCGCACCAGCTTATGACCGTCTGATGCCACCATCGTGATGTCCTCCGTTGTGATATCGAAATAGATACCGTTCATCACGGGACGAAGCTCGTCATCAGCCGTAGCAAACACGGCACGGTTGATACCACCCAGCAACACTTGTGCATCCATTTCCACACGTACGGCATTGTCACCCAACATGGCAGACTGCGGGAACTCGTCCGCATTCTGCCCCATCAGGCTGTATTTACCGTTCTGATACTGTACCGTGATTTCAAGGGAATCCGTATTGATTTCAAAAGTCAACGGTTGTTCGGGAATTTCCTTCAAAGCGTCCAAAAGGGTTTTGGCTGTAACGGCAAAACGGCCGTCCATATCACTTTCATTCACTTCGACCGTAGTGACCATCGTCGTTTCACTGTCGGAAACAGTTGCAGACAAGGTTCCGTCTTGCAGTTCAAAGAGGAAACAATCCAAAATAGGCAACGCATTCTTCGAATTAATCACACGGCTGATAGCCTGCAAATGACTGGAGAGCGCAGTACTCGAAACGATAAATTTCATATCTTCTGTATATTTAAGTTTTTTATTTTGCTAACGTCTTAGAAACCGTTTTTATATTTTTCAAACTGACGGACAAAGTTAAAAAAAGAATTCCCTACGACAAAGAAATAGCAAGAAAAAACAGCCGAATATTCGTCTCATATTCCTAAAAAATTGTAACTTCGCCGCATCATTTAAAAAGAAAACAATGGAATTTACAGGAAAAATCATCGCTATACTCCAGCCCAGAGGCGGAGTTTCCAAGTCGGGTAACGAATGGAAAGCACAGGAATATGTGATTGAAGATCATGGTCAATACCCGCGTAAAATGTGTTTTGACGTGTTTGGAGCAGACAAAATAGAACAGTTCAATATTCAGATGGGTGAAGAGTTGACAGTATCTTTTGATATAGACGCACGCCAATGGCAAGACCGTTGGTTCAACAGTATTCGCGCATGGAAGATAGAACGCGTAAGCACTGCCGCACCCACTCCGGGCGCTCCCGTTCCGCCGCCAGCTCCCACTGCCGCACCGGAATTCCTCGCAGGGGATGCAAAGGATGACTTGCCGTTCTAAAACTAAGTTATAACTCACCACAAAATTGTACAGATTAACGCATATTACCCTAAAACATTGATAATCGACATCTTCAATTGCAGCAATCTGTGTAATTCTGTGGTGAATGTATATTTTGACTTTCCTTGTGCCTATTATCCCTCAGCACACTACAGCACGACTGATTAATCATCCCCCTTATAAAGCAATACAATATTCGGATAAACCACCCCTTCTGTACAAGTGAACTGTACTGCAAGCATGAAGTGACGGAAGAAGTTGGATTGGCGGAAGAAGAAGTTCGGTATCAGACGCACATACGTTTCCGGCTGACTCAGCATCATCTCCATATCCACCATCATTACAAAATTATATATGGGTGAAAGACTGCCGATACCCTCTTCATACATCGGTGTTCCGTCCAATACATCTCCACTCTCCACCGCTTCAATATAGGCAGAAAGGCTCAGTGCATCAGGAGCCAGCAACAGACTACCCCGATAGAAACAGGCAAAGGTATAAAGGGCAGACTCCGTGATACCCGTCAACTGGGTAAGCAGCGTGTTACGGGGCAGCACATATTTAGAAAACCTCCTTGCTTTGGGATACAACGAATTATTTGAAACCACCTTCGGCATAAGCGGAGCATCCTCTTCCTTGGGAGTACTGTAAAGCAAAGACTGCAAGCAGCGTTCCGCTGCCAGCTCATCCTTGAGGGGAATACACATCACGGCGCAAGGCAGCTTGTCCAACGTGTCTTTCGACTGGAACAAGCAAGACATCACGTTCTCCCCCGCATGCTCATTCAAGTAAGCAATCCACTCTTCGTCGCGCTGCTTGATATAGTCTGAATAGGTGCCTTGGCATACTCCTGACTGGCAGTGAAGCCAAACCAGGCATCTCTGTCAGACATTGCCCAGCGATCGTAAAAGAAAGTGGAAGACGGAAGCAGAGACCCGGAAAATCCGTCCTCTACCGGCTGCTGTACCCGCAAGGCATTGATAAACGTCTGTGTGGAATCCGATCCGTGCTGACGCCGGAACAATAGATGGCATCTTCATTGAACTTCATGTCAAACTCCGCCCAACTGCCCAGCTGCGTCTGCGAACGAATACCGTCCGTAGTTTTCCCCATACCCACTCCTTTCATACGCACATAGACTGTGGCAGCTACATTGTTGTGTTTGCCCGCGTGCATAGTACGGAAAGAAGGGAGGTTCATCAGGGACTTTTTGCTGCGCCGCGCATCAATCACATGTTCTATCAAACGCTTCTGGAAACTTACAACCAGAAAATCGGGAGTGAAGTAGGCAGCCAGAAAACGACGTCTGCCATGGGATAGATACGTATCTCCTCTCCCTTGTAATCGAAATACTTGGAAGGGAACGAACTGGAGCAGTACTTCTCCACAAAAGACTCCACTAACTCATAATCACCCGAACCCAAACTGCAATACAATACTTGGTTCATCGGTGTATCTGGCTCGTGAAAGCTAATCAGCATCTTGTTCATCTGTTTACTCAGTCCATGTGGAGTATCTTCCACCAAAGTATACAAATACTTCTTCAAGTAAACAAAAAGCTCCGATACGTATAGAAAATGATTGTCTTTGCTGCAATTCAACTCATTGATATCTTCCACGAGGTCTGCCATACGGTCGGTTTCGAGTATGGCTGTGGCATCTTGCGGCACCAAAGTATAAAGATTGAAATCCTGCCGGTTCTCCACCGAATTCAACCGCAGGAAAGAATACACGCCAAAGCCGGTACATAGCAGCACTATGGACACAACGACAGCTATCTGTATGAGGAGTCGGAGTTTCATGGCATTTATTCATCAACTTTTGGCAAAAATAACATTTTTCTACTAATAAAACAAAAACAAATGTTTCAAAAAAGTTTAGAAATCTATTTCAAGTCCATCGTAGGCAAAGTGTACATGGGGTGGCAGCCGCTTTTCGATGTCAGTATGAAGCCCTGCATGATGGCTCATATGGATAAAATAGGTCTCTTTGGCACCAATACGTCCGGCAGCTCCAACGCCTCCGAAATACTCTGGTGCGTAGGATGCGGCTTTGGCCGTAAAGCATTCATTACCAAAACGTCCAAGCCTTTCAATTGTTCATAAGATTCCTCAGGCATTGTGTGCATATCCGTGATATATCCCAAGCGGCCGCCAATGCGGTAGCCCAGGATGGGAAGCCTGCCGTGCATCACCCGTAAAGGCAGCACCTCCGTCCTGTTGATGTGAAACACTTGCCCCGCCTCCACTTCCTGCAGATAAATACGCGGAACTCCCGGATATACTTTATCGACAAAACAGTAAGGCATCCTTGTCCGCAGATGGGCAGCAGTGTAGGCATCGGAGTAGATAGGAATATCGGCAAAACGACCGAACGGGCGCAAATCATCCAGACCGCCCACATGGTCATAATGTTCGTGTGTCACCAGTACGCCGTCTATCTTCTCAAAAGAAGAGGCGCACAGCATCTGTTCCCTGAAGTCAGGACCACAATCTATCAATATCACCGCATCATCCGTATGCAGCAGGGATGACGCACGCAAGCGGTTGTCCCGCGGGTCAGTGGAAGTACAGACCGGACAAGTACAGCCTATCTCAGGCACACCGGTCGAAGTCCCGCTTCCTAATATTCTGAGTTTCCCCATTGACTAAATCAAATAAATTTCTAAAATCAGGTTATATACAACGATGTTTGGGTGTGTCAAAACTCTCTTACTATTTTATCAAACAAACTTCCGGGTGAATATCAATGCCGAATTTCTCGCGGACAGAAGCGCGCACGGCATCCGAAAGAGCGACAATATCCGCTCCCGTGGCACCACCCGAATTCACCAATACCAACGCCTGCCGATCGTGCACCGCAGCAGGCCCCAGCGCTTTACCTTTCCAGCCACACCGGTCTATCATCCAGCAGCCGGTATCTTTACCCGGCCGGCATCCACATCATAGTGGGGCATGTCCGGATATTCCCGTTGCAAGGACTCCAACTGCCGACGCGGCACAATGGGGTTCATAAAAAAACTACCCGCATTGCCCAGCACCTTCGGATCGGGCAATTGCTTTGACGGATGTCTATAATCACCCGGCGCAAAGTTTCCAAATTCAGCACCGGATATTTCTCCAGCTCCTGCCGGATAGTACCGTAACCCAATGTATAATGTTCCCGTTTACCCAGGCAGAAGTTCACATAAGTCACAAACACGGTCTTCATCTCCGGTTGCTTAAACAAGCTCTTTCTGTAAGAGTAGCCGCACTCGTCCACTCCGTAGATACGCTTCTCCCCTGCCATGTTTATGGTTTCCACGGATGTTATCAGGTCCTTTACTTCCACACCATAGGCACCGATATTCTGTACTGCACTCGCCCCTACCTCACCCGGTATCAGCGAAAGGTTCTCGGCACCATACCAACGCCGCTCCACACAGTAGGCCACAAAATCGTCCCATATCACACCGGCGCCCACACGCACCGACACGTGCTCCTCATCCTCTGACGTCACCTCCAGGCCACCGATGCGTGAATGCAGCACCGTGCCTTCATAATCCTTGATAAAGAGCAGGTTGCTCCCTCCACCGATATGTAGCCAAGGTGCAACAACATGTCCTGCCGCAATCAATTCCCGCAGTTCATCCTCCGAACCGTATTCCAGAAATCTTGCAGCAGTAACGTCAATTCCAAATGTATTGGGTATTTTCCTCAAACCTTTCCTCCTCTATTTTAAATGCTCGTGTCTTCATATTTGTACAGCTCCCATCCCTTACCGCGTTTGCGGAAATAGAAGATATTGGAGTACCCGTTGCCTATACCATTTACCTTCAGTATCTTGGTATCCGACAAGTCCTCATTCTTCTGTCCGTAATTGATATTAGACAATCTGTCGGTAGGCATTACCGGACGGAAGGCATACCACTGGTCCACATCCAAAGTAGTTTCCAGGATAGAAAACTCGTCATCAGGTCTATGGTGATGAATTGTAGCGGATGGCTGATATGCTTGCTTTGATAGACACTGTCCCTCACAAAACGGGTATAGAATTCCACGAAGTCCTCATTTTCACCTTTCTCCATCTCGCGCAGGTTGATGGCCTCGAGCATCCACATTCCCCGCTTCCGCTCAAAATAATAACGCTTCACCATACGCGTTTTCAAGAAAATCCACTCCACTTGTACCGATGTCAGCGTAGTATCACCCACCATGTCCATATCCTCTTCCTTATCAAAAAGCAAGGTGTAACAGTTCTCCTTGGTAAACAGATAATCGTGCTTCCAGAAGTCCGCCTCTATCTTCAGCGGAGTATCACGGTCATAATAGGGCAAAGGAAATACCGTCCTCTGCCTTTGCAGGGCATCATCCGAAGCATAATTGAAGATAAAATCATCAAACAGCTCGTCTGCCACCATCGGCTTCGGTTCTTCCTTCACTTCTGCTTCCTGCAGCGTATCGGCCTTGTAACCGGCCGAATCCACCATTTCCGCAATGGTAGCAAAGGGATCCATTTTCGCCTTTTTGTTTCCACACGAAATCAAGCGAGTAACAAAAATCCCAATAAAAGTTTTTTCATTCTTTGCGGACCGCTTACGGTCACCTATTTAATTTAGCCTTCAATTTCTCAAGCATGTCTACGGTCATGGACTCCAAGTCATACTGCGGCATCCAGTCCCATTCCTCGCGTGCACAAGAGTCATCCAGAGAGTCGGGCCAGCTATCAGCAATGGCCTGCTTCAGCGGATCAATCTCGTATACCATCTCAAAATCAGGCACATGCTTCTTGATTTCCTGATAAATCTGTTCAGGGTCAAAACTCATGGAGGCGATGTTGAAGGCGTTGCGGTGCTTCAGCCTTGCCGGTGCCGCTTCCATCAGTGAGATGGCCGCATTCAGTGCATCAGGCATATACATCATATCCATATACGTACCGGCCTTCACCGGACATACGAATTTTTCTCCCTTCACGGCAGAGTAGAAAATATCTACCGCATAGTCCGTAGTGCCGCCACCCGGAGGGGTCACGTTCGAAATGATTCCCGGAAAACGTACCGAGCGTGTATCCACACCATATTTTGTATAGTAATAGTCACTCAACAATTCAGTCGTCACTTTAGTCACGCCATACATGGTACGCGGACGCTGGATAGTGTCCTGTGGTGTCTTCACGTGAGGCGTAGCTTCGCCGAACGAACGATGGAACTCGGGGTAAACACGGCACAATTGTACTCGCGCGCCACTTCAAGTACATTCCACAACCCGTCGATACCGATTTTCCAACCATGCCGGACGGCTTTCGGCAACTACCGAGAGCAAGGCAGCCAGGTTGTAGATTGTATCAATCTTGAACTGACGCGCCACCACCTCGATGGACTGACGATCTGTCACATCGGCAATAGCCGAAGGACCGGATGCTTTCAATTCTCCCTTGGGCATAGCACTCGGAATGTATCCTGCCACAACATGGTCATCGCCATAACGTTTGCGCAACTCCAGTGTGAGTTCCGATCCAATCTGTCCGGTAGCTCCAATTACCAAAATATTCTTCATACGAGTTATTTATAAGGTTTCGTTATTATATATGGTGCAAATATACACACTTTTTTTTTCATATTTCTGCCATATTGTTATTGTTTATTCCAAGAAAAATGATGTTCTTTGTGGGAAATGTAACGACAACGTATTACCTAAAAAATAAAAATGCTATGTACGGTAAAATGAAAGACCATCTCAGCAAGACTATTGCTGAAATAAAAGAAGCCGGACTCTACAAGGAAGAGCGACTGATTGAGAGTGCACAACAAGCTGCCATCACCGTAAAAGGCAAAGAGGTACTGAACTTCTGTGCCAACAACTACCTGGACTGTCCAACCACCCGCGGCTGATTGCCGCCGCCCAGCAGATTATGGAACACCGCGGATACGGCATGTCGTCCGTACGTTTCATCTGCGGAACGCAGGACATCCACAAGGAGCTTGAAGCAGCCATCTCCGACTACTTCAAGACTGAAGACACCATTCTCTATGCCGCTTGCTTCGACGCCAATGGCGGGGTATTTGAACCCCTCTTCACCGAAGAAGACGCTATCATCTCGGACTCCCTGAACCATGCTTCCATCATTGACGGCGTACGCCTCTGCAAAGCCAAACGCTATCGCTACGCCAATGCCGACATGGCCGACCTGGAAAAATGCCTGCAGGAAGCCCAAGCACAGCGTTTCCGTATCATTGTTACGGGACGGGTATTCTCCATGGACGCAACGTGCCCGATTGGACCGAATTTGCGACCTTGCCGAGAAATACGACGCGCTAGTCATGGTGGACGAATCACACTCTGCCGGTGTGGTAGGCCCCACGGGACACGGCGTAAGCGAACAATATGGCACCTACGGACGCGTAGACATCTACACTGGAACTTTGGGCAAAGCCTTTGGCGGCGCTTTGGGAGGATTCACTACCGGACGTAAGGAAATCATTGACCTGCTGCGCCAACGCAGCCGTCCGTACCTCTTTTCCAATTCATTGGCGCCAGGTATCATCGGCGCCAGTCTCGAGGTATTCAAGATGCTTAAAGAGAGTAATACCCTGCATGACAAACTGCTGGAAAACGTGAATTACTTCCGCGACAAAATGACTGCCGCTGGCTTCGACATCAAGCCGACACAGAGCGCCATCTGCGCCGTCATGCTGTATGATGCCAAACTTTCCCAGATTTATGCCGCCCGCATGCAAGAAGAAGTATCTACGTTACCGGCTTCTACTACCCCGTAGTGCCCAAAGACCAGGCACGCATCCGCGTACAAATTTCTGCCGGACACGAAAAGGAACATCTGGACAAATGTATTGCCGCATTTATTAAGGTGGGGAAAGAGCTTGGAGTGCTGAAGTGAATTATAAGTTATAACCAAACAAAAAAATCCCACGACTGATTAGCCGCGGGGATTTTTGTTGTTTCTTATTTGCGTTCTCCCAACTTTGCATCAACAAAGAAGATTCCGGTAGTACCAGCTTTCTTCACCATATCCACAATGCCAGCAGCAGTAGCTTCTTCTTCTACCTGCTCACGTACAAATCCCCAAAGGAAATCTTGTGTAGCCTTATCTTTTTCTGCAGCAGCAACATCCACCAATGCATCAATCATCTTTGAAACACGGCATTCGTGTTCATAAACCTGCTCGAATACTTCCAACGGAGTACCAAAATCATTGGGAACAACATCAATCTTATCCAATTTAGCCTTACCGCCACGCTTGATGATATAAGAAGCCATTTCGCAAGCATGAGCTTTTTCTTCAGAAGCCTGCTTCTTCAACCAAGCAGCTATACCGTTATAACCTTCTTTCTCCATATAGAAAGACATCGCTAAATAAAGATTGGAAGACCACATCTCAGCCGTAATCTGCTCATTAATTGCATTCTGTAATTTTTCTGTAATCATAATCGTATTTATTAAAATTGAAATCATTACAAAAGTAACAAGAAACCTTAAAAGTTGTTCACACAATAACATTTTTTATACAAAAGCAAAGGTCTTGGAATGCTTCGTCATCCATGCAACACGTCTCCAGCCGCTCTATACCAGCTCGTCCGATGTATATCCTTGAGGAAGCTCACGGCAGTTATAGCCCGAAGCCATAATTTCACCATAAGCCCCTGCCGAACGGAGGGCGATAAGGTCACCACGCTTCACGCCATTCAAATCAATAGCCTTACCAAATACATCGGAAGACTCGCAGATGGGTCCTACTACATCATAAGCCTGAACCGGCGCATCCGAAGTGATATTCTCTATTTTATGGAACGCTTGGTAGAGTGCCGGACGAATCAAATCCGTCATGCCAGCATCCAAGATGGCAAACTGCTTGTTGGTACCCTGCTTCACATAAAGTACCTGCGAAATCAATGAACCACATTGTCCCACTACCGCACGTCCCAGCTCAAAGTGAAGCGTCTGATGGGGACGAAGTTTCAAATGGCTGCTGTAAGTCTCGAAGTAGCTTTTAAAGTCAGGTATCGGCTGACGGTTGGGGTGACCATAGTCAATTCCGAGCCCCCCCCCCACATTGACGTGCTCAATGCGGATATGACGGGCTTCCAACTTATCTTGTAATTCGTTGACACGGTTACACAAAGCCACGAAATCACCCATATCCAATATCTGGGAACCGATATGGAAATGCAGTCCGATGAGTCTCAGATTCTTCATATTCTGCGCAATGTCTATCACACGGTCCATATCCTGCATACTGATACCGAACTTATTTTCGGCCAGCCCAGTGGTAATATTGGCATGGGTATGGGCACCTACATTGGGATTGATACGGAAAGCCACATTGGCTACCTTACCTTTAGCGGCAGCCAGCTCATTGATAATTTCCAGCTCAGGGACAGACTCCACATTAAAGCAGAAAATATCATAATCCAGCCCCAGATTAATTTCCCAATCAGCCTTACCCACCCCGGCAAAAACAATCTTGCCAGTGGGAAAACCGGCTTGATGGCAGCACGGATCTCACCGCCACTTACACAGTCGGCACCCAAACCATTCTCGCGGATAATGGCAAGCACTTTGGGATTGGCGTTGGCCTTCACGGCATAATGCACTGAATAATTACCATACTTCGCCGCCTCCGTACGAATGCAGTCAAGCGTATCACGCAAAACCTTTGTATCGTAGTAATAGAAGGGAGTACGCAATTCGCGGAATTTATTGATGGGAAATGTTCCTTTCATATAATAGCTGTAATCTTTGTTTAGTTTTAAAAAAGGAAATGAAAGAAGTGTTTGCAACTCTTTTTAGGCACGGATTACGCGGATTGCACGGATTCTTTTTGTTTTTTATCTGTACAATCCGCGTAATCTACACCCTAAAAATATTTATTCGCCGTTAAACAGCGCATTGCTGAGTGACTGCAACGCCACTTTCTTGTCACACTCTCGGATGAGGAAAGAAATATTATAGTTGCTACCACCGAAAGAAATCATACGTACCGGTATGTCGCGCATGGCATCCAATGCCTTGGCTT
>ENA-OQCE01000732-OQCE01000732.1-human-gut-metagenome-genome-assembly--contig:-NODE-732-length-15547-cov-3.611414_pt1 | contig 15547 bp, 16 predicted proteins | sample MGYA00242495_ERZ504572 | MGnify/ENA primary metagenome ERZ504572 (study PRJEB26092, sample SAMD00036228) | human gut metagenome | host: Homo sapiens | study: EMG produced TPA metagenomics assembly of...
GAACGTGCCGCACGGGAAAATCCCCGCCAACATGCTGTGGTGTGATACCCGTAAGGGGGCACGAGAGGTATATACTGGTACAATCCTCCGGGAAAACGGCAGATGTTCTTTGGCGGAAGCTGAATATTCCTGACGGGATATTTCATGTGCCTGGCGTGATCTACAAGGTTTCCGGTGACAGGCTGGACATTTTCTCCTATAAGGGGGAAAAACCGGTGGAAAACAGCCCGCTTTTCCTCGCCCCTTTCTTCAATGTCACGGGCAGCAGTGTCTGTCTGGGAAATGCCACGTTGACTCCCCCGGAAGACATGACTTTCTCAAAACTCCTCGAGTATTGGGAAAACGTTTCTGGCTCAGCGAATTCTCCCATCTGGAGGAAGCAGGAACCCGACCGGAAGCAACCTGGTCTCGGTAACGGAAAAGGCACGCGCCAATCCGTTTGACGAGAACGAACTGAAACCCATGAACAAACAACTTAAAGACTTACTGGCATGAAAAAGATTCATTATACAGACAGATACCTGCTTAATCCCTACCATCGTGACCGTCTTCGTAATCGGTGCGGGTGGAACAGGCTCACAGGTGGCCACCGGCCTGGCGCGGATAAGCGTGGCATTACAGGCGCTAGGACATCCGGGGCTGCACGTGACGGTCTTCGACCCCGATACCGTCACGGAAGCGAACATCGGACGCCAGCTGTTCAGCGGATCGGAACTCGGATTGAACAAGGCTGCGGCACTTGTGACCCGCATCAACCGTTTTTTCGGCTTCTCGTGGGAGGCAAAAGGGCAGCGTTATCCGCTGAAAGCCTCCGCAGACCGGGAAGAGCCCGCCCTGGCGAACATCATCGTCACCTGCACCGACAACATCCGCTCCCGGATGAACCTCTGGCGGTTCCTGAAGAAACACCGGGAACACACTTCCAACAACGAGCGGTCGCCCATATACTGGATGGACTTCGGCAATGCCCGGACCACCGGACAGGTCCTGATAGGGAACATCCGTGGCAAGATTCTCCAGCCCGTCTCCAACGAATACCTGCCGTTCCCCGTATGAATGTCATTACCGAAGAGGTACGCTACTCCACCATCAAGGAAAAGGATTCGGGGCCGAGCTGCTCGCTGGCGGAAGCATTGCAGAAGCAGGACCTTTTCATCAATTCCATGCTGGCACAAACCGGCTGCGACATCCTGTGGCGTATGCTCAGGGAAGGAAGGACATTCTACCGGGGAGCCTATCTCAATCTCGATACACTACGGATAAATCCCATTCCGGTATAGACAATGACCGTCAGTTTTCTTTTATGCATTCTTGCCATGTATAAAAGAAAACTGACGGTTCCTGATTGTTTCTGCCGTGCGGTTCAGCCTTTCAGCGCACGGCACTTGCCACTCCCTTTTCAGTTATGACCAGCTCATACCGGTCCAGCCTTTCATAGAGTTTGCCCAATGTCTTGCATCCATATCTCCTGACCTTGAATTTGGGCATCATTTTTTTTAATGCGCCGCCGATCAGTGAAAGGGGAACCTCCTCTTTGCCGTCAGCCGCCTGCCGGAAAGCCTTGTCGAAATACTCCATGTCCCTTTGGATAAAAAATTCGGGAGTATTGTCCGAAACCTTGTTTTCCTTCCGGTCGGCATACAGGAACACGGAACAGGATCGTACCAATGATACGGGAGTCTTATCCTCCCCATATCCCAGCACCTTCAATCCGGCTTCCCGTATTCGCTGGGCAAGCAGGCTGTAGTCACCATCACTGGCTACCAGACAGAAACAGTCTGCCCGGCCGTCACGAAGAATGTCCATCGCGTCTATGACCAGTGCAATATCGGTCGTGTTCTTTCCGGGAGCATGGGAGGAAGCTTGTATGAGCCTGAATCCATGCTCCCGGGCAGTTCCCTTCCATGCGGAAAGCGCTTTTCTCGTCCAATCTCCATAAATTCGTCTCACAACGGCATCCCCATAACGGGAAACAAAACTCATTATATCCTCCATCTTCTCGAAGGAGGTGTTATCCCCGTCAATAAGGACTGCGACGGCATATCTTGAATTGGTATTTGTCTTCATAACAACTGTTTATGAAACAAAGTTAGCATAACTTCCGCATATTGATACTCCCACGCTCATTTTTTTCTTTCCGCGTTTCAGCAAGAATTCCTGTATTTCCGAGCTTCTGTAGAAGTTCTTTCCGTTATCGTCCGTCTGGTAATAGCGGATCAGTCCTTTTTCCCGGTAGCGGGCGACTGTCCGCAACGACACGTTGAGCAGCCTGGCTATGTCATAGTTGTCCAAAAGCTCGTCACCGTTCAAGAACTCTTTCACACGTTCCATCCTGTCCAGTTTCTTCTCTATGCGGTCAAAACCTTCCACTATGGTCATTATCATTTTTTCAAGCACTTCATTGTCTATATACATCATGGTATGTATCTCCTGCATTTTAAAGGTTATTACTGAAATACCCTTCTTGTGCGCACTTTCGAGAGTATATGCCATCTTTAGTGAAAAATCTATGCCGGAGTGCCGGTATTAACTTAGTTATATATTACATTCTGCTAAGAATCAAGCAAATAACATTGTTTGATTTTTATCAGTGGATGGTATGTGTAAAATTTTGAAGTGTAAAATTGTAAAGTCCGTAATGTAAACTTTACAAGTTACAGATACCACCCCGCCTATATTCTTAATACCGGATAAATTGATGACGCTTCCACACAAGGTATTCAACATATATGGTTGATAATATTTATTTCAGAGCATTTTCCTGAAGTTTGCCCCTGCAGCCCTCTGTTACATATGACTTAAATGACATCTGATGTCATTTAACGACATCCTTTTGGACATGAATGTTCCCTTTCATATTTTCGTATCCGACAAAAAATGAAGTTTATGGAGTTTGTATGTATCGAGGCTAAAACATTCATGGAAATGAATGAGGCTCTGGAAGCCGTTGTAAAAAAAATGTGTGAAACATGCGGAAGTTGCGTATCCGGTATGGACGACTGGATTGACAACCAGGAGGCTTGCATGCTCATGGACGTCTCTCCAAGAAAGATGTTGCAGCTTCGCAGAAGCAGGGCCATCCCTTACAGTTATATAGACCGTAAGGTGTATTACAAGCGTCAGGATATTATCTGTTTTATGGAAAACAACATTCACCGTATAACCCCTTAAAAGCAAGATGATCCAATCCTTGTTGACCAAAGAAACCCCGGAAATCATTCGTTTTTTCCGGAGCATAGACAGCCTGTCTGAAATGCTGGACAAGCAAGAGGAGAAATTACGTCCGGTTCTGAACGGAGAACGTTACATTACGGATTGTGAGCTTGCCGAACAGTTGAAACTGACACGCAGGACGCTGGCAGAGTACAGGATAAACGGCAAACTGCCTTACTACAAGATAGGAGGCAAATTACTATATAAGGAGAAGGACATCCTTGCTTTGTTGGAAAGAAACAGGGTGGAGGCGTTTGATAACCGGTAATGTCCGTTTGGGAAATATCCGGACTTCAAGTGTTTCCTTATACTGTTCAATGTAAGACATATGAACCAAGGAATCTTTTAAAAACAGATTTTCCTTGCCGGATTTTATTGGGGGGATATATCAGGTTGCGAGACAAAGGTTTTCCACCTTAGAATCAAGCAATGTTCCGCATTTCTATTTCTTACCTGCAAAGGTAGCCTTTTGCCCTTGATCGTGCAAGGCGGTCCTTCGGACTGGTTGGCTGAAAAAATCATCCTCGCTTCGCTGCGGTATTTTTTCGCCAAGCCTTGCACAATCAGGGCAAAAGACAAACGGATGCATGTAAGAAAAGAAATACCGGCTTTACCAAAGCCGGGCATGTTTAACCATAAAATAAAAAAGACCATGATTCAAACAAAAAACAAGTATTGCAAGGAAACATTCATCCGTCTGAACTACTGGTATGACCAGATACACGGGCTTGTCCGGGAAGACATAGAGAAAGTGAACGCAATGGTGGAACACATCGAAAAGACACGTTCCGACCGGTATCCCCGAACAGGTGACAGCCTGTTCCTTATTTCCGGATACGGTGAACGTTCCCGGCCGTTTTTCGTAGATGCCGCATATGGAGATAACATTGTGCTCCGGAATTTCTCCCGTGTCCCATTCGTGTCCCGGGATAAGAAGGGCATCAAATGCGATATGCATGGCGGCGAGTGCGTGCTGGTAAAGACCGGTGATGTAAGGTTCAAGACTTGGACTACCGGCCGTTTCAAGCACTGGGGACATTACGGGACATGTGAAAACGGGGAAGTTTACTACGATGCGAAAGTAGCCCTGTGGGAATGTGGCGCACCTGAACAGCCGGAAAGTCAGGAATGGTTCAAAATCCATATCCGCAAAAACACCCGGTCGGGCGGGGATATGTACACCGGAGAAATATCCTGTAAGGATGAGGATGGACTCAAGCAGTTTGTCAATGACCATGAAGGTTTCATATTCGTAGAAGAGGATTCCCAGGAGATGGTCATGCTATGTTTCAGGCATTCCGATATGAGGATTTCCCCGGAAGAGTGGGAAAAGATGAACTGTCCGGTATCCGTGCGTGAAATATACGGACAGATGCAGAAAGTAAAGATTGTAAAAGATCATAAAACACATCTGACCACATTCTACTATTAACACAGTATCGCCACATTAAAAATCACCCTGCTTCCTGCCACATGCGGCAGGAAGGAAACAAGGGTATATCATCGATGGTTGGAGACGGTTTTGTAGTCGCTTACGAAAAAGATGGAACATGGTATATCTTACCTTATGTTTTTTGTAGTTTCATAAGAAATGCTTTTTTCGAGAACAAGTACCTGTTTCGATATAATAGTAAGATAATCACACTAAAATTCAGTGTACATTAATTCTATAATTCTATGTAACTAAACAGGCTAACCGAATATACAAAGAGAGGATAAGATGATTGCTCATTCTTATCCCCTCATGCCATCAGTTATTCAAAAATAGTACCTTATACTACTACTATCTGTACAATTTAATGTGTCAAGCAATAATATGGCCATTTCTTGGCTTTATAATAACAATTTGTAACTACTAGAGTAGTCATTTTCTTTCTTTTTATTGCGATGATCAATAGGGTGGTTTATTTCGCCACGTCCCACCATATGCGAGAACTGAAGTGATCGCCACCGGACAGACGGCTAACAGCTGCCTCATAATTAGCCGCATTGTCTTGCGACTCTTTCGATGGGTAGCGGAAACGACGGGGGATCTCGCCATTCGTATCTGCGTTAGGATACGGATTGGCCGCGTCATAGGTCGATTTCAATTCCGGATAGCCGGAACGACGCCAGTTAGCAAAGGTCTCATATTCATCGCAGAAACAGTTGATCCAATATTGTGTGTTGATCTGTTCCAACGCATTCGATGCATTAAACGGGTTCTCCGTCAAATAGCGGTCGATCGCGGCCTGCGTCAGATACTGATTATACAGCGCCGTGCCGTTGGGGAACTGTGCGAACTGCCGCATGGCAGCGCGTACGCCGTTCTCGTAGTAAGCCTGCGCGCTCCCGTCTACCCAGCCGCGTACGGCAGCCTCGGCCAGCAACAATTGCGTCTGGGCATAGGTGCAGACGAACGTCGGGCCCGTCGGGTCGGAATAGGTATAACGGTTTATCGTGGAATAACGGCTCCTGTACGTGCTGCGGTAATCCTCGTCCTTGAACTCGGGGTATTTGTTACCTACGAACCACGGGCTATCGGGCTGTCGGAGAAACCGCTAGGCAAGCCTTTCTGGACGGCCGGATCGGAATTGCCATATTGGAAGTCACTACCCGCCTGCACCGAGATGGTCGGATCCTCGCACACCGTACCGATCAACGGCAGGCGCGGATCGTTAGTTCTTTTCAACAGATCCACGAAATACTCGGTCAGGAAGAAGTTGCCGCGATCCTCGTGCGAGTAGATCTTGGCGTATGGCTCGGAGGAGTCGTTCGTTGTCAGGCCACCCGCATGCATCAGCATGCAGTTGTCCGCATCCGACTCAAATACCCCGTTGGCTACCGCGGTCTTCACCCATTGCTCCGCTGCGGCCGGGTCTACCTTCGACATACGCATCGCCATGCGCAGCATCAGTGAGTTGGCAAACTTCCGCCACTTCGAGCATCGCCTTGGTAGAAGTTGTCCGCCGATTTCATCGCTGCCGCCGATGCGCCGTTCAAGGCGGCCTGTGCCTCGTTCAATTCCTTCAGCAAATCCATATAGATAGATTGTTGCGTGTCATACTCCGGAAAGGAATACAACTCCGGCTGTACCGCCTGCGAGTAGGGATATCCCCGTAAAGGTCGGTCATGCGGTGCATGCCGTAGGCGAGCATGATACGAGCGATTTGGTAATCGGTCTGCCGTGACGGATCCTCTTTCCAAGCCTCCACCGCATCTTTCATGTCGCGGAGCGCCCCGCGCGTGTCACCGTTGTAGATTTCCCAATACGCACCTGAGTAGCCGTCGTTCCAAGTGTAATTCGCATTACCCAACCAATTGAACGATGCGGTATGGCTCATCCATTGAGCCGCATAGATACAACCGTTTCGCCATACGTCCCAATCAGATCCCAACATCTGATGCTGACCGTTGGTGAACAATAACTCGGTCGGGATATTCTCCGAATTCAGGTGCTCCGGGTCCATATTCACATCCCCGAAATCGCTGCAACCCGTTCCCCCGATCATGGCCGCGGCGGCGCACGTCATATATACTAAATACTTTTTCATATTATTATACTTCTTCAAACGTGATTAGAATTTGACATTGACATTGAAACCGACATTTCTCGTGGCCGGATAACCGTTCAACTCCAAGCCCTGTCCGTTCGTGTTGTTGTAAGCTGACTCGGGATCGATGTTATCGGTATGCTTCAAGATAGTCCATAGGTTACGTCCCACCAACGAGACGCTCAAGCCCTTCACCACCTTCATCTTGTTCAAGACAGACTGCGGGAAGGTATAGCCGAGCGACAACTCACGCAACTTGATGAAGCTGGCATTGTAGACGAACTCCTCGGCGATATTATTGTTGACGATCCCCTTGTGATAATCCTGTGCGTTTACCGCCACGTTGTTCTCTCCAAGGATCTTTCCATTGTCATCTATCATGACACCGGCACCGATAAAGCCACTGCCTCCCGGGTTATCAACTGTACGGCCAAGCAACGTACCCTTGTGCAGACCCTCGCTGTAGAGCGAGTAGTTCGTGCCGGAGAAGAGGCTCGCGCCTGCCTTGTAGTCAATCAAGAACGACAAGGAGAAATCGCGGAATCTCAACGTGTTGCTCCATCCTCCGGTATATTTGTAGACACCGTTGCCTAGGTTCTGCAACTCGTCGGTCGCTTGCGGGATACCGTTCTTATGGATGACCCGGCCTTGCTCGTCACGGGCGTATTTGTAGCCAACCAACATACCGTAAGGCTGGCCTACGATGTTGCGGACGGTCACGTTGCCCGAGCGTGCGGAGGCTCCGTCGATAGACAGGGACTTTACGCCTCCCAGGTATTTCACCTCACTATCGTTGTATGCGAAGTTGAAGGTCGTCTCCCATGAGAAGTTCTTCGTATGCACCGGTGTCGCATTCACCATGAACTCGAAACCTTGGTTCCGGATCTCGCCCACGTTCATGTATTTCGATCCGAACCCGGACGCGCTGGACGTGGTGACAACAGCGATATCGTCTGTCGTGTTCTTGTTGTAGTACGCCATATCGAACGATAGGCGGTTGCTCATAAACGCTAGGTTCAAGCCCACCTCGTACTCCTTGATGCTGACCGGTTTCAAGTCTGGATTCGCGAATTGGTTACTGTTTGCCGTACCTCCGGTCTGTCCGTTGATCTGGAAATTCTGTACCTTATACACCATCAAGGTCTTGTATGGATCTGTACCATTGGAGGAGCTTGCCCACGAGCCGCGGATCTTACCGAAATCGAACCAATCCGGCATATTGTCACGGAAGGTATCGGAGAATACCCACGAGAGCGTTACGGACGGATAGAAATAGCTGTTGCTATCCGGGTTCAAGGTGGAGAACCAGTCGTTACGTCCCGTCAGGTTCAAGAACACTTGGTTCTTCCATCCGAAGTCCGCCGTAGCGTATATGGAGTTCACCCGGTATTCCGAATAGTCCTTCTTCGATCGTTTATCGCTGAGATTATTTACAGACCACAGTCCATCGACGATAAACGGACGGCCTCCATCCGTCGTATAGAACATCTTGTTGATCGTACGCTGACGGTTACCGCCCAACGTGGCGCCAACCGACCAGTCGCCCCACTCCTTATTGAACCCGATCAGGTAGTTCAAGTTCATCTCGGAGAAGCTACGGGAGTATTCCGTCATCCAGCCTTGTGGATCCGCGGCGGCTCCAGTCGGCTGTATCTGTTTGAACTCCAAGTTGTAACCATCGCGTTGAACGGCACCTTGCACATACAACCAATCCGTGATGTCGTATTTCAAGGTCATTGATCCCGTCAAGCGGTTCTTCTGCATATCGTTGGTTTTCCGATACTGCAACCAGTAGGGGTTGTTGAAATATACATTGCGGTTACCATTACCGTTCATTTCCGAGCCGTCCTCAAAGGAACCCCAAGGAGCGTTCGCCGAGCCTCTTTCCAACCAACGTACATCGAACGAGTTCGCCAAGTGCAGCAAGGTAGCGTTGGTATTACCGTTGCCATCGGACAGGTTCGAACGGCCTTTCGACTTCTCGAACACATAGTTGGCGCTCACGATCAAGTGCAGGTTCTTCAAGATATCATACGTCGTATTCATATTGATACCTTGCTGGCTGTTACTAGAGTTCGGTAACTGTCCCTTCTCTGCTACGTTGGATACGCCGAAGCGGTAGGTGATCTTGTCTCCCGCGCCGCTGAGCGAGGCGGAAGTTGAGTTGTTGATACCCGTGCGGTAGAAATTCGGCCAATTGTCGATATACTCGTAAGGCACCTCATTTCCTAGGAAGTTGGTCGCCGTACCACCTAAAACGTCTCCCCAGCTACTAGTCTGCGTGGTCTCAGCTCCCGCTACGGAGGTAGGACGTACGCCATAATCACCCTGCCCGAACACATTTTGAAAGTCTCGGTAGTCGTAGATCATGTTAAAAGTCAAGTTGTTGTTGAACTCGATGTTCACAGGCTTACCTTTCTTTCCGGACTTGGTCGTGATTAAGATCGCACCGTTACCACCGCGATATCCGTACAATGCGGATGCGGCGGCACCTTTTAACACCTGTATGCTCTCGATATCGTCCGGGTTGATGTTACTCAATCCATCACCCATATCTATACCGCCCCATGTGCCGGCCGATCCTAAGTTCTGGTTACTGAAGGGCACGCCATCCACCACGTATAGCGGCATGTTATTACCTGTCAGGGAGGCGTTTCCGCGGATGATCACACGGAGGAACCACCCGTACCGGTCGAGTTACCGCCTACGCTAACACCGGCCACCTTACCGGAAAGGGCGTTACCTAGGTTCGGGTCACGGGCCATCGTAAAGTCCTCGCCACCCACTTGCGTCGTGGAGTAACCCAACGAGCGGCTTTGGCGTTTTATACCCAATGCGGTGACTACCACCTCATCGATCTTCTGCGTGTCCTCCGTCAGTTTCACTTGCAAGCCCGTCTGTCCGCTCGCCGTGATCTCCTGTGTCGCATAACCGATATAACTGATCTCGATTACCGCCCCATTGGGAATCTCCAAAGAAAAGTTTCCGTCTAGATCCGTAATCACGCCGTTTGTCGTACCTTTTTGGATCACGTTCGCACCGATTACGGGAATACCCGCTTCGTCTACGACCGTACCTGTCACCTTCTTGTCCTGCTGTACGCCCATCACCTCATCAACCGTGCCTACGGAAGCAGGAACGGCCATCGCCGCGTTTACAGAAAAAGCGGAAAGCAACAAACAGAACGCCGAGGTTTTAGCTATCCATTGAAGGGATAATAGCTTAGATTCATTCTTTGTCATCTTGCTTTTGTTTTAAAATTAAGTTTAAGTTTAGATTGATTACATTTATTCCTGTAATGTTATATCACAATATGAACATGGTTCCAGCGGAACTAATGTATCATTCATGGTCTATTGCATAAATGCGATGTAAAGATACAACTTTTTTGTAAACTATACTTAAATTTATGGTGCTTTTTTATTAAAAACAACACATTTGTCACAAATTACCTTTTGAAACCAAGAAAATCAAATCTTGAACGTATCTAAAACACGTTAGTTCCGCTGGGACAAGTTTCATCCAGAGACCAAAACAACCTCAAGTATGCATGGTCCCGCTCTAAACGAAAGGCAATCTTTCTACCAAAATAAGGCCGATTTATTTGGCACAGGTCACTATTTACCATACTCTTGTGTCTGATTTAAGATTGAAATCCTTAGAAATATTTTTAAGCATAATCTGTATGAAAGCTAGTTGATACATAACTTCAGCCATCTCACACAGATATTTATAATCAATAGTTAATCTTCTGGAGTTCCTCAACAAGAGAGCGATCTTTCAACAATCCATCTCTTAGGTAAGACAAGGAATTCGTTTGGGCGCTCATTTAGCCAGAGTACGGCTTCAACAACCCAACCGAATTTGTCCGTAACCCAATCCCAAGCGCTCCTTGGCACTCTCTGTCTGTAAGGATCTTAACGAGGCGCAGGAACTTATATTCAAGTTATTCAATAACCATTGGTAACTTGATTGATACTGTAAACTCTAACCATCATATTTTTTAGTTTGCTGATACTTAATTATTTTTATATTGAAATATAAGGTTATTTTATTCATTTCAAAATGACTTCTAATTATTTAACAAACTATTATGATTCATTTGTTAAAAGTGCTTGTCAAAAAGATAGCGAAACAATCGAACATAACAGTCATACCCTGTTTATTAATATATTTCTCTCTTGATCGTTTGCTTTTATACCTGATTTTTTTGAATTTTGCACGCGATAAACAATATGTACTCGGTACAATAAGTATAATTAATATCATGAAACCTACTAATTTACTATTATTTCCAATTATTATCCTTTGTTCTTTCACTTCGGTCAAGGAAATACCTCCTTACAAGAATCCGGCACTTCCGGTTGACGAACGAGTGAAGGATTTATTAGGGAGAATGACGATCGAAGAGAAGTTCTGGCAAACATATATGATGCCTGGTGAGCTGGATAAAGGGAAAGACCGCTTTTCCCACGGTATCTTCGGATTCCAGGTTTCAACTATAGGAACCAGTAATCCGGAACTCAAACAATTGCTGCAATACAACCCGAAATTGACAGCAAAAGAGATGGCTAAAAAAATCAATGAGATCCAACGTTACTTCGTAGAAGAAACCCGACTGGGCATACCGATTATTGCATTCGACGAGGCTTTACACGGATTGATTCGTGGTGGAGCCACGGCGTTCCCCCAATCCATCGCATTGGCCGCCACATTCGATACGGCCTTGGTACGCCAAGTCTCCCATGCCATCGCCATGGAAACGAAAACACGTGGTATCCGACAAATACTATCGCCCGTGGTTAATCTCGCAACAGATGTGCGTTGGGGACGTACGGAAGAGACCTATGGAGAAGATCCATATCTTTCGGCATGCATGGGTGTCAACTTTGTAAGAAGTTTTGAAGAAATGGGAGTGATAACCACCCCTAAACACTTTGCCGCCAATTCCGGAGATGGAGGGCGAGACAGTAATCCGATCCATTTCACGGAACGATTTTTGGAAGAGACGCATCTGGTTCCTTTCAAGGCTTGCTTCCAAAAAGGACAGTCGCAGTCTGTAATGACTGCATATAATATGTTAGACGGAACTCCTTGTACAGCCAATCCCTGGTTATTGATCGACAAACTCCGGAACGAATGGGGATTCGACGGATTTACGATTGCGGATGCAGATGCTGTCGGTATCATCCACAAGTTGCATCACACCGTCAATAACTTCTCGGAAGCAGGAGCTGATGCAATCAATGGAGGTTTGGATGTCATCTTCCAGACAACATACGATGAACACCGACCATTCTTACAGGCTTGCTAGATGGTTTAGTTAAGGAAGAAGCGCTGGACAGGGCTGTAGGACAAGTATTAAAAGCGAAATTCCACCTAGGTCTGTTCGAGCATCCCTACATTGACGAAAATGAGGCGGAGAAGTGGAATGCCTGCTCCGCACACCGGAAACTGGCTCTCGAAGCAGCTCGCAGATCAATCGTGTTATTGAAAAATGAAAATCGGGTTTTGCCGTTATCCAAACAAGTAAAACGTATCGCCCTTATCGGACAAGATGCCGCTCAAGCCCGTTTAGGAGGTACAGCGGACCGGGCGTTGACAAAGTCAGCATTCTTGATGGATTGAAAAATAGACTGGGCGATCGAGCTATCATCCGTTACGAAGAGGGATGTAAACGAATCAATCCGGAATATCTGACCGTCCCAACCTATTATTTATCCACATTAGACGGACTGCCGGGACTGGAAGGCGCTATTTCAATAATATCTCCTATGAAGGAGTCCCCGATTTGAAACGGATTGACAAACGCATACAATTCTCATGGACATTGTTTGCCCCGGATTCTTGCCTGGCTGTCGATTGGTTTTCTGTCGAATGGAACGGGAAATTAAAATCTCCCGTCTCCGGAACATATCGGCTCGGGCTGGAGGGAAATGACGGTTACCAGCTGACCGTTGATGGAAAAGTGCTAGTAGACAAACCATATAAAACCTCTTTCGGTCATACATTAGTTCCTTTTACCTTTGAAAAAGGAAAAGAATATGACATTCGTATCAGGTTTTATGAGAATACAAAAAACGCACGTATCCGGTTTGTTTGGGACGTGGATACAAAAAATGAAGACCAGTCCATCGAACAAGCCGTACAAGCTGCCCGTGAATCCGAGATCGCCATCGTTGTCGTGGGTATTGAAGAGGGAGAATTCCGTGACAGAGGCTATCTGGCATTGCCTGGCCGGCAGGAAGAGTTAATCCGTAGAGTCGCAGCAACAGGAAAAACCACTGTTGTTGTTTTGATCGGTGGAAGTGCCGTGGTCATGTCTGAATGGCAGGATCAAGTTCCGGCCGTACTGAATGCCTGGTATCCGGGAGTGGAAGGGGGCAATGCGGTTGCCGATGTTTTATTCGGCGATTATAACCCCTCAGGCAAACTGCCGATCACTTACCCGATCCACGAAGCCCAGCTACCACTCAATTACAGTCATAAACCGACCGGGCGGAGCGACGATTACCTCAACCTGACCGGTGAACCGCTTTTTCCTTTCGGTCACGGATTGAGCTATTCCGAATTTGATTATTCTGGACTAAAAGTGACGAAAGCAGTACATGGCACAGCTTTCCATGTTACTTTTTCGGTGAAAAATACGGGGAAATACGCAGCCAATGAAGTCGTACAACTCTATTTGCGCGACCAGGTCGCTTCCGTAACCCAACCAATTATGCGGCTGATCCATTTCCAGCCTGTATCATTGGCACCGAGAGAAACAAAAGAGTTGCACTTCACTGTAAACGAGAAAGACCTGTCCATGCTGGATAAAGAGTTGAACCGCGTGATCGAACCGGGTGACTTCCGTCTGATGATCGGGCGCTCTTGTAAAGATATCCGGTTAAAGACAACACTGACAATAAATCATCCAATGACTTTAGAAACAAACCATTAAATAAAAACAATTACCATGAAACAATTGATTCAATGCATGGGTATGCTGATGTTGCTGTTTGGGCTTTCCTCCAGGGTATCAGCACAGATAACCCTTGTGAAGGATGGTAAAGCCACTTCACGAATCGTATTAGTTGAGAAGAATGAAGTGAACGAGCAAGCAGCCACCTTGCTGCAAGACTTTGTCAAACGGATCAGCCAGGCTACGCTTCCGATCGTTGCTGATACAAAGGCAAGAAGCGGGGACATTCTGATTGGAGGAAAACAAGCCTCAGCCGGAGAAGACGGTTTTTTGCTGAAAACGACAGCAAACGAACAACTACAAATATCCAGCGGAGGCGATAAAGGCGCCATCTATGGTGTAGTTTCCTTATTGGAACAATACATGGGCGTGTCCTATTTTGCAAAAGAGGCCTATACGTTGACTCCGATGCAGACAATCACACTTCCCGCTATCCACAGGGAAGAAACACCGGCATTCCGTTATCGCCAAACTTACAGCTATAACAACGACGACCCGGTCTATAAGCTATGGTTCCGCTTGGAAGAACCAAAAGACATGTTTATCGAAAACATGTGGGTACACACGTTCAACCGTATTCTGCCGTCCGACCGGTTTGGCAAGGAACATCCCGAATATTACTCATTCATCAACGGTGAGCATCGTCCGGGACACAACAGCCAGTGGTGTCTGACCAACCCTAAAGTATTCGACGCGGCCGTACGCCAGCTAGATTCGATCTTTAAGGCTCACCCGGACATGAAAATGATTTCGGTCAGTCAGAACGACGGTAACAATACGAATTGTTCCTGTCCGGCTTGTAAAGAAGTAGACGAGTACGAAGGTTCACCTTCCGGCAACCTGATCCGGTTCCTGAATAAACTGGCCGAACGTTTCCCTGATAAAGAATTTTCCACATTGGCTTATCTGTATTCCATGCAGCCGCCCAAGCATGTGAAACCGTTACCCAACGTCAACATCATGTTGTGTGACATAGATTGTAAACGTGAGGTTCCGTTAACCGATAATGCTCCGGCCGTGATTTCGTAAAAGCGCTGGAAGGATGGTCGAAGATATCCGACAATATATTTGTATGGGATTATGGGATCAATTTCGATAATATCGTCTCACCATTCCCCAACTTCCATATCCTGCAAAAGAATATCCAACTATTCAAGAAAAATCATGTGACAATGCACTTTTCGCAGGTAAATGGTATCCGGGGCGGGGATTTCTCTGAGATGCGGGCTTACATGATCGGAAAATTAATGTGGGACCCATACCAGAACGCCGACTCCCTGATGCGTACCTTCATGAATGGTTATTACGGAGCGGCCGCCCCTTACCTGTATCAATACCAGAAGATCATGCAAGGCGCACTGTTGGCCGGCGGACAACCGTTATGGATATATGATTCTCCGATATCCCATAAAAATGGCATGTTGAACCCCGTTTTGCTGAAAACATACAACGAACTGTTCGACCAGGCAGAGGAAGCCGTCGCTGGAGATACCGTACTGTTGCGCCGCGTACAATTATCCCGCCTCCCGCTGCAATATTCGGAACTCGAGATCGCCCGTACACAGGTCGGTACAGATAAAACGAAGATCAGGGAATTACTCGGGCTATTCGACCGGCGTACCCGTCAGTTCGGCGTCACGTCATTGAATGAACGTAAAAAGCACCCGGCGAATATTGTGAATTGTACAAGAAACGATTCTTGCCGCAAAACGAGCAAAGCAAGGCCTCCGGCGCCTCCCTCACCTTGGATCATCCCGCCTCAGGAACGTTAATAAAACATTGGGCGAAACAGCCCTGACCGACGAAACTGTTCGGAGGAACAACATATGTTAGAAAG
>ENA-OQCE01000733-OQCE01000733.1-human-gut-metagenome-genome-assembly--contig:-NODE-733-length-15527-cov-2.117143_pt1 | contig 15527 bp, 20 predicted proteins | sample MGYA00242495_ERZ504572 | MGnify/ENA primary metagenome ERZ504572 (study PRJEB26092, sample SAMD00036228) | human gut metagenome | host: Homo sapiens | study: EMG produced TPA metagenomics assembly of...
GCAACTTGCTGAAACTGGTAAAATCCGTATATTCAAACAGAGTCCGGGCAGCTTCGTTCATCCGTTCAAAGTCCGGAGTCTGGAACAGACGGCAACGATACTGACGATTGAAAGGCATCTTGGCCGTAGTAACATAGTATTTGTATGTACGTGCGTGGCATCAAAGCGCGCATGAGCATCGGGACGTACGGCACGCAGACGGTAAACGGAAATATCCGGGGGAAGCAGGCGGTTCAGCTTATCCGTCATGAATATCACATCCAACGGAGTTTCACTGTCAAAATGTGCCACCATTAGGGAAGCATGTACACCGGCATCGGTGCGTCCGGCACCCACCACCTCCACTTCACGCCGCAACAAGATAGAGAGTGCTTTCATCAAACACTCCTGCACACTTGCACCGTTGGGCTGAATCTGCCAGCCATGATAAGCTGTGCCGTCGTAGGCCAAATAGATAAAATATCGCTGCACGTTTCTTTTTATTCCTGAATTTGGCTGCAAAGGTACAAAAAGAGGGGAAAAAAGCAGCAAACTCTTCCAATTGTTCTATAGGATTACACTATCTTTGCAGGAGTTTTCACCACAAATTACACAATTCTACAAAGTTCAGAATTAATTATGTATAATAAAAGCCGTTTCATTTCCCTGTTTTTATTGGCAGGCATGGCAATAACTTGCTGCCTGGCTGGATGTAAGAAAAAAGACATGTCCCTCAAGCTGAATGAGCCGCACAACATACGGGGTGTTATCAGTTACAAACGTTCTTTCGGCGATTTGAATGAAAAGCATTTGAATGTGGCGCAAGCTATCGGCATCCGTCCATTAGCATCGCGCGAGGAAGCGGAAAAGATGAAAGAAAAGTTGCAGTATATCGCTACAAATGATTTATTACGCGGTTGATTCTTTGACGCATTCCGTCCCGTATCTCATTCCGGGAGCGGCTGCCCTGCTCGATACAATCGGTTATAACTTTCTCGATTCCCTGGCTGCCAAAGGCTTGAATCCGAACAAGATTACAGTAACTTCCGTACTGCGTACAAAAGACGATGTCAAGCGTCTGCGCCGTCGCAACGGCAATGCATCCGAAAATTCCGCTCATTGCTACGGCACGACATTCGATGTCAGTTGGAAACGCTTCCAGAAAGTAGAGGATGAAGACGGACGTCCGTTACAGGATGTCAGTTCGGATACATTGAAGTTGGTGCTGTCCGAGGTATTGCGCGACTTGAAGAAAGCAGAAAAGTGCTACATTAAATATGAACTGAAGCAAGGTTGTTTCCATATTACTACAAGAATGTAAAAAACGAATCTATTAGTTTTTAAAACATCAGAATATTGAAATACCAACATTAACATGCAGTTTACAATTTCTCCTCCAGCATCCGCCATGCCAACGGTAAGCAAGTAACAATATCCCCTGCCGTCATACCCATTGCTCCATGCTTCTTGCAAGCAATATCTCCCGCCAGTCCATGGACATAAGCGGCCATACGTGCAGCAGTTTCCGCATCGTATCCCTGCGCCAGCAAGGCCAATACGACACCCGTAAGCACATCACCGCTACCCCCTGTAGCCATGCCGGGATTTCCGGTAGGATTAAACCAGCACTTTCCCGACGGTGCAATAATAACGGAATAAGCACCTTTCAATATAATGTATACTCCGGCGCTTTTTGCCAGTTCACGGGCTTTTGTCAAACGTTCGTACGAGTTCTGACATTTCCCAACCAACCGTTCCAATTCTTTGGGATGCGGAGTGAGAATACTGCCTTTGGGCAAACGGCCGATGTAACTGCGATGTTCACCCAACAGGTTCAACGCATCGGCATCCACTATCATGGGCGTCTGGCAAGAATCTATCTGATCCAGTAAAGCAGCTTCGGTATCTTCCGCCCTGCCTAATCCCGGACCGATACCCACCGCCTGATAGTCATCAGTATCAGTGGCACAAGAAAAACGGACATCGTTTATATCTATTTCCGTCATGGCCTCCGGTACGGCAGTCTGCACGATAAAGTTATTGCAAAAAGGAATATGAACCGTAAGCAATCCCACTCCGGAGCGCAGGCAAGCACGTGCCGCAAGCACCGACGCTCCCGCCATTCCTTGCGAACCTGCTATCAACAAGGCGCGTCCGAAGCTTCCTTTATGTGCAAACTTGCCGCGCGGCTTCAGCACCGATGCATATCCTCGTGTTCCGTCAACGCAAAATCCGTTTCCTTTTCTGTAATGGCTTCCTCACTCAAACCGATATCCAGCAACTGCCACTCGCCCACAAACGGTTCGTTCTCGGCAAAGAGAAAAGCCAGCTTCGGCAGTTGCAAGCTTAGCGTCAGGTCTGCACGGATGATATTAGCCTGAATATTATAGGTATTATCCTCTCCCATTAAACCGGAAGGCACATCAATGGCAACTACCGTAGCCGGCGAGGAGTTGATGTACTTCACTACCGCAGCGAAACCACCGCTCAAGGGTTTGTTCAGTCCGCTGCCGAACAGTCCGTCTACAACCACATGCTCCGCTGTCAGCACTGGCGGCACGAATTGCGTGGTTATCTCATGAAAATCAATTCCGGAAACCCTTGCCAAACGTTCCTTGTTCGTTTCGCAATCCGGAGACAAAGTACCTTTCGTATTAAAGAGATATACCTCCACCCGATATCCCTGCTCTGCCAGCAGACGCGAAACAGCCAGCGCGTCTCCCCCATTGTTGCCGGGGCCGGCAAATACCGTAAAAGGGGTTTCCGCTCCCCAGCGCTCGGATATGGCTTTTGCCAGAGCCTGCGAAGCGCGCTCCATAAGGTCTACGGAAGCAATCGGCTCATTCTCTATCGTATAGGCATCCAGTTCTTTTATCTGAATGGTAGGAAATATTTTTATCATTGCAGTTTATTCGTTTAAGTTACGAGCAAAGGTACAAAAAATAATAACTACTTTTGCGGCTCAAAACATATAAAGACAATTAACACATAACCAATGAGCACATCCAAACACCCTAAAGGACTTTACCTGATTTTCGCCACCAGTACCGCAGAACGTTTCAGCTACTATGGCATGCGGGCTATTTTCATTCTGTTCCTGACACAGGCCTTGCTGTTCGACAAAGAACACGCCGCTTCCATCTACGGCAGCTACACCGGACTGGTCTACCTCACCCCGCTTATCGGCGGATATATTGCCGACAAATACTGGGGCATCCGCCGTTCTGTCTTCTGGGGAGCCATCATGATGGCATTGGGACAGTTTCTGATGTTCTTCAGCGCTTCCATGCTGGATGCAGTCCAACTGTCGCACTGGCTGATGTATGGCAGACTCACCTTCCTTATATTGGGAAACGGATGTTTCAAACCTACGGTATCTTCCCTCGTGGGACAATTGTACGAACCGGGCGACAGACGGTTGGACTCCGCCTATACCATATTCTATATGGGCGTCAACGTAGGCTCTTTCCTTGCCCCGCTGGTATGCGGCTATTTTGGCGAAACCGGTAATCCGAACGACTTCAAATGGGGCTTTCTGATTGCTGCAATTGTCACCGTCTTTACGGTCATATTGTTCGAGACACAGAAGAATAAATACCTTATCGGTCCCGACGGTAAGCAACTCGGCATCATTCCCGATGCTAAAAAGGAACAACCGCAAGCTACAAAGACAACCGCCCAATCCACTACGCACAACAGCAAGAAAAAACGTAATTATCTCTTATTGGGAGTATTGACAATAGCGCTTGCCGTTTTCTTCTACTGGTGTTTCGGCAACGACTGGATCAGCATCGGCATCTTCACCGCCTGTATCGTCTTTCCTGTCAGCATCCTGTTGGAAGGCTCGCTTACGAAGATTGAACGCGACCGCATCTTTGTCATCTATATCATCGCTTTCTTCGTAATCTTCTTCTGGGCAGCCTACGAACAGGCAGGCGCTTCACTGACGCTTTTCGCTTCCGAACAGACCGACCGCGTTATCTTCGGCTGGGAAATGCCGGCTTCCTGGATACAGTCATTCAATCCATTCTTCGTAGTGATACTGGCAGCCATCATGCCGGGAGTATGGGGCTTCCTCAATAAACGGGGCATGGAACCCGCCTCTCCCACCAAACAGGCCATCGGCTTGCTGCTTCTCTCCTTGGGTTACCTCGTTATCTGCTTCGCTGTAAAGGATGTGCAACCCGGCGTCAAGGTAAGCCTCATCTGGCTCACAGGACTTTATTTCATCCACACCATGGGCGAAATTGCCCTTTCGCCTATCGGATTGTCCATGGTGAACAAGCTCACTCCTATCCGCTTTGCTTCGCTGATGATGGGTATATGGTACCTCTCCACGGCCACAGCCAACAAGTTTGCGGGTACGCTGAGCGGACTCTATCCCGAAGCCGGAAAAGTAAAGACACTGCTTGGCTACCGCATAGAAACGATGTACGACTTCTTCATGGTATTTGTCGTAATGTCCGCCACCGCATCGCTTATCCTTTTCCTACTCTCAAAGAAATTGCAGAAGATGATGCACGGAGTGGAATAAAATCACTATTTTTGCGCCAACTTTCTAAAAACTCCCATTTATGGATACCATACAAATAAAAGACAAAATGTTCACTGTTTCCATTAAGGAACAGGACATATTGAAAGAAGTAACCCGTGTAGCGAACGAAATCAACCGCGACTTGGCAGGTAAGAATCCGCTTTTCCTGAGTGTGCTGAACGGCTCGTTCATGTTTACTTCCGACCTGATGAAGCGCATCACCATTCCTTGTGAGATTTCTTTCGTTAAACTTGCCTCTTATCAGGGAGTATCTTCTACGGGAGTAATCAAAGAAGTGATCGGCATCAACGAAGACATCTCCGGACGTACCATTGTCATTGTCGAAGATATCGTAGATACCGGCCTCACCATGCAACGCCTGCTGGAAACCCTCGGCACACGCGGCCCCAAGGAAATTCACATTGCCTCGTTACTGGTGAAACCCGACAAGTTGAAAGTAGACTTGAACATCGAATACGTAGCCATGAACATTCCCAACGACTTCATCGTAGGCTATGGTCTGGACTATGACGGATTCGGACGCAACTATCCCGACATCTATACCGTAGTAGACTGAAACCGGGAAAAGGCAGCAAGGCAAAGGTATTAATTTGTAAATCAAAAATAATAGCTAAACAAATGTTGAACATTGTAATTTTTGGTGCTCCCGGTTCAGGTAAGGGAACACAAAGCGAGAGAATTGTAGAGAAGTACGGTATCAACCACATTTCTACCGGAGACGTGCTCCGCGCAGAAATCAAGAACGGCACTGAGCTGGGCAAGACAGCCAAAGGCTACATTGACCAGGGACAACTGTTGCCGGACGAATTGATTATCGACATCCTGGCAAGCACACTGGACAGCTTCAAGGATAGCAAAGGCGTTATTTTCGACGGCTTCCCCCCGTACTATCGCACAGGCAGAGGCATTGAAGAAAATGCTTGCCGAACGCGGACAAAGCGTAAACGTTATGCTGGATCTTGACGTTCCCGAAGACGAACTGATGAAACGCCTCATCAAGCGCGGACTGGAATCAGGCCGTGCCGACGACAACGAAGAGACTATCAAGAAACGTCTTACCGTATATCATTCACAGACAGCTCCGCTTATCGATTGGTATAAGAACGAAAAGCTGTATGCACACATCAAAGGTATAGGCGAATTGGATACTATTACGGCAGATGTTTGCAAAGCAATTGACGCTGCGAAATAATATTTGATATCTAAAGCAGATATTTTTAACGCAAATTACGCGAACCACTACGGATGACTACTCGTCCGTGCGGTTCGCGTAATTTATATTGTTTCCTACATCGGCTCTCAGCCGTTCCACCATTTTACACAGATTCGCCTCGTTCTGTTCATCCGAAACAGTGGGGTCTTTCACAAAATACCCGCAAGGCAAGTCCGGACAATCACCGCAATTCTTTTTCCTCTTGGTGCGGCAGCAATCATAAATGCGGCAGACATCATCACCCGTATACCGCAACCAGAATACTTTTCCTTTTATTTTCCTGCATCCGCCGCATTCCAGCGGAAAAGAAGCACACTCCACGCAAACCGCACCGCAGGGAGAAGGCTCAACAAAATCATCTTTCCAGAACCACCACTTGCACTTCATCGGATCGGGATTCCCGGTATTTACAAAGTATTCCACGGCACGATAAAGATACAACTGGCAGCGGTCAAGAGTGCAACCGCGCAACCGGCACTCCTCGGCATAAAGTTCTTCGGCGCTCTTGCCACGCAATGAGGCGATAGTGGTATACCCCATCAGTATCAGGTCCTGCTCCGTGCAGGCACCTATATTGGGAATCGTTCTCAGTTCACTCATTAAGATTATTGTATTAGGATGTAAATCAATGAACAAAAATAACGTTATCAATCCATCCAACCTAACAAATCACAACCCAAATTTGAGCATATCGCTTGAAATCACTAATTTTGCGCCTGTTATCCCGACGGTAACAATAAAGAAACCTAAAAAGTAAAAAGAATATGGCTGAATCGAATTTTGTTGACTACGTAAAAATCTATTGCCGCTCCGGTAAGGGCGGTCGAGGCTCCACGCACATGAGACGTGAAAAATACATTCCCAATGGCGGCCCCGACGGAGGTGACGGAGGACGAGGCGGCCACGTGATTCTCCGCGGCAACCGCAACTACTGGACCCTGCTGCACCTGCGCTACGACCGCCACATCATGGCAGGCCACGGCGAGTCGGGCTCCAAGAACCGCAGTTTCGGCAAGGACGGAGAGGATAAAATCATCGAAGTGCCCTGCGGCACGGTAGTATACAATGCCGAAACCGGTGAATACATCTGCGATGTAACCGAGCACGGTCAGGAAGTCATTCTGCTGAAAGGCGGACGCGGCGGACTGGGTAACTGGCACTTCAAAACCGCCACCCGTCAGGCTCCCCGCTTCGCACAGCCGGGCGAACCGATGCAGGAAATGACGGTTATCATGGAGCTGAAACTGCTGGCGGACGTCGGTCTGGTAGGCTTCCCCAATGCAGGAAAGTCGACACTGCTCTCGGCTGTGTCTTCGGCAAAACCGAAAATCGCCAACTATCCCTTCACTACATTGGAGCCCAATCTGGGTATCGTGTCCTATCGCGACGGAAAGTCATTCGTTATGGCGGACATTCCCGGCATCATCGAAGGGGCAAGTGCGGGCAAAGGTTTGGGACTCCGTTTCCTGCGCCACATCGAACGCAACTCACTGTTGCTGTTCATGGTTCCTGCCGACAGCGACGACATCCGTAAGGAATATGAAATTCTGCTGAACGAATTGCGTACTTTCAATCCCGAAATGCTGGACAAGCAGCGTGTGCTTGCCATCACGAAATGCGATATGCTGGATCAGGAGCTGATGGATGAGATAGAGCCTACACTACCCGAAAGCATTCCGCACGTATTCATTTCGGCCATTTCCGGTCTGGGCATCTCCACACTGAAAGATATGCTGTGGGAAGAGCTGAACAAGGAAAGCAACAAGATAGAAGGCAAGATTGAAAGCATTGCCCACCGCGCCAAAGACATGAGCCACCTGAAAGAAGAACTGAAAGACGAAGGCGAGGACGAAGACCTCAGCTACGAATACGTTGACGACGAGGACATCGAGGACCTTGAAGACTTTGAATACGAAGAAGAGGATTGGGAGGATGACAGAAAATGATTCCTCTCACAAAAGATAAAAGAATGTTGGGATATGAGGTACTTGCCCCATATCCCGACATTTCTTGTTTTGTAACCACCCGGCATGGCGGATGCAGCACCAGCAGCTATGCTTCTTTCAACTGCACTCCTTATACCGGAGACGATGCGGATTGCGTACGCAAAAACCGGGAACTGTTATGCGCCGCCCTGCCTGTGCGCCCCCAGGTACTTATCATCCCCTTTCAGACCCACGGCACCGATTCCCTCATCATCGACGATGCCTATCTGAACGCAACGCATAGCGAACGGCAAGCCATGCTGCAAGGCATCGATGCACTCATTACCCGCATGCCCGGCTGCTGCATCTGCATCTCCACTGCCGATTGCATTCCCGTATTATTATATGACAGGCAACGCCGCATTGTTGCCGCAGTCCATGCAGGCTGGCGGGGAACGGTAAACCGCATTCTTACCAAAACCCTTCACCGGATGCAGTCTGCCTACGGAACAGAAGGAACGGATGTCATTGCCTGCATAGGCCCGGGCATCTCCCTCGACTCGTTCGAGGTGGGCGATGAGGTATATGAAGCGTTTCGCACCGAAAATTTCCCGATGGAATACATATCCGTATGGAAGCCCGAAACGCACAAATACCATATAGATTTGTGGGCAGCCAACCGTTTGCAACTCTCTGACTTCGGAGTACCGCCCCGGCAGATAGAGAATGCAGGCATCTGTACCTACCGGCAGCATGAGGACTTCTTCTCGGCACGGCGTCTGGGCATCAAGTCGGGACGTATCCTGTCGGGAATTATGTTGAACGGACAGGAAAAGGGAGAAAGAAAGTAACGCCTATATTTGAAAGAGTTGCAGTTTATGGCTACTTTTGTACCGTGCCGATAAGTTGAAGCAGCTCCAATTCTCGACTCACATTATACGAACAAACCAACACCTCCAATGATATGAAACAAAACCGGGAAGACATTCCTTTCAAATACGCCCATTGTTTTGCCACAGACGGGCAGTGTCCGCAACGTTCGGGATGCCTGCATGCCCTGATAACGGAGCTTCCGATGAAGACATCGCAATACGCAAGCAATATCATAACCGCCATAGACCCGCGCTACGTTGCTTCGCTGCATGGCAAGGGCGGCTGTACTTTCTACCGTAGCTCCGACCTCAAGCGTTATGCCTGCGGAATGTCCCGGATGTTCGATGCCGTGCCCAGCAGAATCGTAAGCGAAGTCAGAAGATGTGTACGGAACTGCTTCACCTGCCGCAGCTATTACTTTGCCAGCCGCAAAGGCAAGAGACTTATCTCACCCGCAGAACAGGCGGAGATTGCATCCGTTTTCCGTGCCTTTGCCCGGAGTTACGTCCCATATACGACAGCTTTGAGGAAAGATACGAATGGTGACCGGAGAAGTACAAGCGGGTGATACTGCAAACCTGCCTGTGCCAGACCTATCCCGCACTTAGTTTATTTTTATTTATCCACAATAAACTTCGAGTTTAATCCTATTAAACTCCGGGTTCATTAGGATTAAACCTGAAGTTTAACGCCGTTAAACTCCAAGTTTATCCACAACGAACCGACAGTAAACCATACACAATGAAAAGCCTCATGTACCACATCACCTTATCCGAAGAGATTAAGCGCCTCTGCCCCGCCTTTCAGGCGTTGCCGTCATGGCGCAAGTAACCAACTCCGCACACAACGCAGAGCTGTGGTGGGAAATCGACGCTTTCACCCGCGAACTGAAAGCCGGTGAAACCGCGGAAAGCATCAAACAGCAACCCGCCATCGCCGCCACCCGCGAAGCCTACAAGCGTTGCGGCAAAGATCCCAGCCGTTACCGTCCTTCCGCCGAAGCATTGCGCCGCCGTCTTATGCGGGGACTCGAACTGTACCAAATCGACACGCTGGTAGACCTCATCAACCTCGTATCGCTCCGCACCGGATATTCCATCGGCGGCTTCGATGCGGACAAGATACAGGGAGACAGCCTTGAACTCGGCATCGGACGTGCGGAAGAGCCCTTCGAAGGCATCGGGCGCGGAACGCTGAACATTGAGGGGCTTCCCGTCTACCGCGACCGGGCAGGCGGCATAGGCACTCCCACCAGCGACAACGAACGTACCAAAATGGGACTCGAAACCCGGCGTATCCTTGCCATTGTCAACGGATACAACGGACGCGACGGGCTGGCGGAAGCTGCCGGAATGATACAGGAGCTCCTGCGGAAATATGCAGACTCCGACGGCGGAACAATACTCTATTTTGAATAAACAATGACAACAAAGGGATGCCGCCATGCAAGCCGGTGCAAAAAAATAACACGCAGAACCGTCCAAGTATTCAAACGTTTCACTACATTTGCAAAACGTTTTACCTGAAAAAAAGAATTGAACTTTAAAACATATCGATGATAGAAAAACTGATTGTTCTTGAGGATATCGACCCGGTTATCTTTTACGGCGTAAACAACGCCAATATGCAACTGATAAAAGCTTTGTATCCCAAACTCCGCATCGTTGCCCGCGGCAATGTCATCAAAGTGCTGGGAGATGAAGAGGAGATGTGCGCGTTTGAAGAAAACATCACCAAACTCGAAAAATATTGTGCCGAATATAATTCTCTGAAAGAGGAAGTCATCATCGATATCGTCAAAGGGAACGCCCCGCAGGCTGAGAAGTCGGGCAATGTCATCGTGTTCAGCGTAACGGGAAAGCCCATCATTCCGCGCAGCGAAAACCAGTTGAAACTGGTAGAGGCATTTAGCAAGAACGACATGGTATTTGCCATAGGCCTGCCGGGTCGGGCAAGACCTATACGGCCATCGCCCTTGCCGTACGCGCGTTGAAGAACAAGGAGATAAAGAAAATAATCCTCAGCCGTCCCGCCGTAGAGGCCGGAGAGAAACTCGGCTTCCTGCCCGGCGACATGAAGGACAAGATAGACCCGTACCTGCAACCGCTTTACGACGCCTTGCAGGACATGGTTCCCGCCGCCAAACTGAAAGAGTACATGGAGCTGAACATCATTCAGATTGCTCCCCTCGCTTTCATGCGCGGACGCACGCTGAACGATGCCGTAGTAATTCTGGATGAAGCGCAGAACACCACTACCCAACAGATAAAGATGTTCCTCACCCGTATGGGTATGAATACCAAAATGATTGTAACGGGGGATATGACGCAAATCGACCTTCCCCAGTCACAGACTTCCGGACTGGTGCAAGCGCTCCGCATCCTGAAAGGCGTGAAAGGAATCAGCTTCATCGAGCTGAACAAAAAAGACATTGTACGCCACAAACTGGTTACTCAGATTGTGGAAGCCTACGAAAAGTTTGACAAAGAAGCGAAAGCCGAACGGGAGAAACGGAAAGCAGAACAAGCCGCCGGACAGCAACTCCCGGCATAGACAGTAAATATCCAACTCATAAATATCACTAAAATGAATGCATTAACAGCAACAGATTTCAACTTTCCCGGACAGCAAAGTGTCTATCATGGAAAAGTGCGCGATGTGTACAACATCAATGGCGAAAAGTTAGTTATGGTCGCTACCGACCGCATTTCAGCCTTCGACGTAGTATTGCCGAAAGGTATTCCTTTCAAAGGACAGATGCTGAACCAGATTGCAGCCAAGTTCCTCGATGCCACCACCGACATCTGCCCCAACTGGAAAACAGCCACTCCCGACCCTATGGTAACCGTGGGCGTTATGTGCGAAGGCTTCCCGGTTGAGATGATTGTACGCGGCTATCTCTGCGGCAGTGCATGGCGCGCCTACAAGAGCGGTGTCCGCGAAATCTGCGGCGTAAAGCTGCCCGAAGGCATGAAGGAGAACCAGAAATTCCCCCGAACCCATCATCACCCCGACCACAAAAGCCGAAATCGGCGAGCATGACGCCGACATCTCCAAAGAGGAGATTCTTGCCAAAGGTCTGGCCACTCCCGAAGAGTATGCAATTCTGGAGAAATATACAATGGCGCTCTTCAAACGCGGTACGGAAATCGCTGCAGAACGCGGCCTGATTCTCGTCGACACCAAGTACGAATTCGGCAAGCACAACGGCACTATCTACTTGATGGACGAAATCCACACACCGGACTCCAGCCGCTATTTCTACTCCGAAGGCTACGAAGAACGCTTTGCCAAAGGCGAACCGCAAAAGCAGCTTTCAAAGGAATTCGTGCGCGAATGGCTAATGGACAACGGTTTCCAGGGCAAAGAGGGACAGCAGGTTCCGGAAATGACCGACGAAATCGTGACTTCCATCAGCGAACGTTACATTGAGCTGTACGAGCACATCACCGGCGAGAAGTTCGTTAAAGAGGACACAAGCAACATCGCCGAACGTATTGAAAAGAACGTAACGGAGTACTTAAAGTAACGATTGACGGATGGACTACCCCCAAGAACACATCAAGCCTTACGGCAACGACGGCAAGAAGAGCGAACAGGTCGAAGAGATGTTCGACAACATCGCTCCCGCCTACGACAAGCTGAACCATACCCTGTCGATGGGTATAGACCGCAGCTGGCGCAAGAAGGCGATTGACACGCTCCGCCCTTTCAGCCCCCGGCGCATCATGGACGTAGCGACCGGAACCGGAGACTTTGCCATACTTGCCTGCCGCGAATTGCAGCCCGATATGCTCATCGACCGACATATCCGAGATGATGAATGTGGGACGTGAAAAAGTAAAACAGGCGCACCTCTCGGACAGGATTTCCTTTGCCCGGGAGGACTGCACCTCTCTCTCGTTTGCCGATGAAAGCTTCGATGCCGTGACCGTGGCGTTCGGCATCCGTAACTTTGACGGACTGGATAAAGGATTGTCCGAAATGTGCCGCGTACTCGTACCCGGCGGACATCTCGTCATTCTGGAACTCTCCACACCGGACCGCTTCCCAATGAAACAACTCTTTACCGTCTACTCCAAAGCCGTCATCCCGCTGCTCGGCAAGTTCATTTCGAAAGACAACAGCGCCTACACCTATCTGCCCCAAAGCATCCGCGCCTTTCCGCAAGGCGAAATCATGCAGGGAGTAATCCGCAAGGCAGGGTTCAGCGAGGTACGCTTCAAGCGATTGACTTTCGGAATATGCACCTTATACATTGCTAAGAAATAGTCACTTATATTCCCCCTTTAACACATTTTGGATATGCAGAAATACGGTTTAATCGGTTACCCGCTGAAACATTCGTTCTCCATCGGCTACTTCAACGAGAAATTTAAAGCAGAGAACATTGACGCCGAATATGTGAACTTCGAGATTCCCCGCATCGAAGACTTCATGGAAGTGATTGAAGAAAACCCCAATCTCTGTGGACTCAATGTAACCATTCCCTATAAAGAACAGGTTATACCCTACCTCGACGAACTGGATAAGGACACCGCCAAGATTGGTGCGGTCAACGTTATCAAGATTGTCCGCCTTCCCAAAGGCAAAATCAAGCTGATAGGCTGCAACTCGGACATCATCGGATTTACGCAATCCATCGAACCCCTGCTGCAACCCCAGCACAAGAAAGCGCTTATCCTGGGCACAGGCGGTGCATCCAAAGCCGTATATCGCGGCCTGGAGAATTTAGGAATAGAAAGCACTTTCGTGTCACGTACCAAAAAGGACGACAAGTTCCTGACCTACGGAGAGCTGACTCCCGAAATCATGGCCGAACATACGGTCATCGTAAACTGTACGCCCGTGGGCATGTTCCCCAAAGTGGATTTCTGCCCGGACATACCCTACGAACTGCTTACTCCCAACCATTTGCTCTACGATTTGTTGTATAATCCAAATGAAACACTCTTCATGAAGAAAGGCAAAGCGCAGGGAGCCGTCACCAAGAACGGACTTGAAATGTTGCTGCTGCAAGCCTTTGCCGCATGGGAAATTTGGAACAAGTAACATGAAAAAAATACTGAAATATTCATTCATAGGTCTCGCTGCGCTTTGTACCGCCCTGTTGTGCGGCGGATACTATATGCTGGGGCATGCGCTGAACCCGGATGAACTGATTACACGCTCCCGCAACAGCCAGGCTTCCTACGAATACATGTTCGGGCAATATCCCGAGCTGAAGCCGTGGGTGGACAGCCTGCAGACGGCAGGGGCGCTACGCGACTTCTATATAAAGAATGACCGGGGCGAAACCCTGCATGCGCTGTATGTAGCCGCTGCCGAACCCACCCGTAAAACGGCCGTCATTGTGCACGGCTATACCGACAACTCCATCCGCATGCTCAACATCGGCTACCTGTACAACCGGCAACTGAAGTACAACATCCTTCTGCCCGACCTGCACGGTCATGGCGCAAGCGAGGGTGCGAGATACAAATGGCTGGCTCGACCGTCTCGACGTACTGCAATGGACCGCAACCGCCGACGAGCTTTTCGGCAGGAACAATGAAACGGTGACCGCAGGCGACAGCACCCGTATGCGCAGCAGCGGTACGGAAATGGTAGTGCACGGCATCTCGATGGGAGCTGCCACCACCATGATGGTGTCCGGTGAAGTGGAACATGGAATACACCAGCAGCCGTTCATCAAATGTTTCGTCGAGGACTGCGGCTATACCAGCGTATGGGATGAATTCCGAGGCGAACTGAAAGCACAATACGGCTTGCCCGCTTTCCCGCTGCTGCATGTGGCAAGCCGGCTTTGCAAGCAAGAGTACGGATGGGATTTCCGTGAAGCTTCGGCTTTGGAACAGGTCAGGAAGTGTACCTTGCCCATGCTCTTTATACACGGCGATGCGGACTCCTATGTGCCTACATGGATGGTCTACCCTCTTTACGAAGCCAAGCCGGAACCGAAGGAGCTGTGGATTGTTCCGGGTTCCGCACATGCCATGTCCTACAAGGACTATCCGCAGGAATATACGGAGCATGTAAAGAAATTCGTAGGGAAATACATACGTTGACGTGATTTTTCCTACCTTAGCCCCTACAAATACAATAAGTATGAAACGATTTATCTCCATAGCATTCCTCTTGTGCGTGCTTGTTTCCCTGCAGGCACAAGAGATTTACACTACCAGAAACATTCCTAAAGTACATATTCAGGACAAGACACGCTACGTTTGCAACCCCGCCGGTATCCTTTCCGCCCCGGCATGCGACGAAATAGACCGCATGCTCTATGCCCTGGAACAGCAAACCGGCATTGAAACCGTAGTGGCGGTTGTCCCGTCCATCGGCAGTGAAGACTGTTTTGATTTCTCGCACCGGTTGCTCAACGAATGGGGCGTTGGCAAGAAAGGAAAGAATAACGGACTGGTTATCCTGCTGGTAACCGACCAGCGCTGTATTCAGTTCTATACCGGATACGGACTGGAAGGAGACCTGCCCGACGCCATTTGCAAACGCATTCAAACGCGGGACATGATTCCTTACCTGAAAGACGGTAACTGGGATGCCGGTATGGTGGCCGGCGTTCGTGCCGTATGCGCCCGTCTTGACGGAAGTATGGTAAACGACCCGGACGAAAGTGACGGCGGCTCTCCGATAGGATTGATTCTGGCCGTTGCAGGGTTCTTTGCCATCGCCATCGCGGCAGGAATACTGAAAACACGCGCTGCAAGCAAATGCCCGCAATGCGGCCAGCATAAGCTGCAACGGAGCAACAGCGTGCTTATCTCACGCCGCAACGGAGTACGGACGGAAGATGTCACCTATACCTGCCGCAATTGCGGACATAAGGTAGTACGCGCCAGCAGTCTTACGATGAGAACTATCGGGGCGGAGGTGGCGGCGGTCCTGTCATTTTCGGAGGCGGCGGCTTCGGCAGCGGTGGCGGAGGATTCAGCGGCGGCAGCTTCGGAGGCGGCATGGGCGG
>ENA-OQCE01000735-OQCE01000735.1-human-gut-metagenome-genome-assembly--contig:-NODE-735-length-15511-cov-1.706838_pt1 | contig 15511 bp, 23 predicted proteins | sample MGYA00242495_ERZ504572 | MGnify/ENA primary metagenome ERZ504572 (study PRJEB26092, sample SAMD00036228) | human gut metagenome | host: Homo sapiens | study: EMG produced TPA metagenomics assembly of...
TAACGGTTGCCCGGCAGACATAGATTGGATTTTGAAGTCCGGGGCTATGTCACCCACATTCAAACCGCCGGTCGGTTTGTCTTTTTCTACAAAAGAAGTCAAGGAACCAATTAGTAATACAACAAAAATCCATTTTACATATTTCATGTAACACGATTTTGGTTAATACTATCCGGGACTGTCCTTTTTGGCAGTGATTTCTTCCCGGAATGTCATCTTCTCAGACCTTGCAATGAGAGGAATTCATTGATACTCAAAGCCTTTAATTCTGAAATCGGGTGCAAAGGTAAGTAATTCTTAAAGAAACTTCCAAATAAACAAGCAATTTTCTCACTTTTTCAGTGCAATTTTTTATGTTATTTAGCATAAAAGGCGGGATTTTTCCTTACTTTTGTGGCTTGTTATCCTATTAATAGACAACTTATGAAACCATTAAGTACAGAACTTATCCTGATCCGCGTAACAGGTGAAGACCGTCCGGGACTGACGGCTTCGGTTACAGAAATTCTTGCCAAGTACGATGCAACCATTCTTGACATCGGACAAGCCGACATCCATAACACCCTGTCGTTAGGTATTTTATGTAAGACGGAAGAACAACATTCCGGCTTTATCATGAAAGAGCTGCTTTTCAAGGCATCGTCTTTGGGTGTCACCATCCGCTTCTACCCTATTACAGCAAAAGAATATGAGGACTGGGTGAGCATGCAGGGCAAGAACCGTTACATTCTCACGTTGCTCGGACGTAAGTTGTCTGCCCGTCAGATTTCGGCGGTGACCCGTATTCTGGCAGAGCAAGGAATGAACATTGATGCCATCAAACGTCTTACAGGGCGTATTCCGTTGGACGAATGCGATACAAAGACGCGTGCCTGCATTGAATTTTCCGTACGAGGCACCCCTAAGGACCGTATCGGCATGCAAGAAGAACTGATGCGGCTGGCCAGTGAGTTGGAAATGGATTTCTCTTTCCAGTTGGATAATATGTATCGCCGTATGCGCCGCCTTATCTGTTTTGATATGGACTCCACACTGATAGAGACCGAAGTTATCGACGAACTGGCCATTCGTGCAGGTGTCGGCGAGCAGGTAAAGGCTATCACGGAACGTGCCATGCGGGGAGAAATAGACTTTACAGAGAGCTTCCGCGAGCGGGTGGCATTATTGAAAGGGTTGGACGAATCTGTCATGCAGGAGATTGCCGAGAACCTGCCTATTACGGAGGGGGTCGACCGACTGATGTATGTTCTGAAGAAATATGGCTATAAAATAGCTATTCTTTCAGGTGGTTTCACTTACTTCGGACATTATCTCCAGCAGAAATATGGCATTGACTATGTATATGCCAATGAACTGGAAATAGAGAATGGCAAACTGACCGGACGTTATCTCGGCGATGTAGTGGACGGCAAACGCAAAGCGGAACTGCTGCGTCTGATAGCGCAGGTTGAGAAAGTGGATATAGCACAGACCATTGCAGTAGGTGACGGAGCCAATGACTTGCCGATGCTGGGGATAGCCGGATTGGGCATTGCTTTTCATGCCAAGCCTAAAGTTGTGGCAAATGCCAAGCAGTCCATTAATACCATCGGCTTGGACGGAGTGCTTTATTTCTTGGGATTCAAGGATTCCTATATAGATATTCCGCGGTAAAATAAGTCCGTACGATAAAATTCACAGGCTCCTGCGATAATTAATTATCATAGGAGCCTGTTTTTTAAGCGGGCTTATTTTGTTCTGCCCCCGGTTTGCATTATCTTTGCAGCAAATATAAAGAAATACATGAAGTTTTCTGAACTAAATTTAAATGATAATGTGCTTGAAGCACTGGACGCAATGCGCTTTGACGAGTGCACTCCGATACAAGAAAAATCAATACCTGTTATACTCGAGGCCGGGATTTGATAGCTGTTGCACAAACCGGGACCGGAAAAACAGCCGCCTATCTGTTACCTATATTGAACAAGCTTTCGGAAGGCGGGCATCCCGAAGATTCCATCAACTGTATAGTAATGGCCCCTACACGGGAACTGGCTCAGCAGATAGACCAGCAGATGGAAGGTTTCTCCTATTTCATGCCGGTAAGCAGCGTGGCCGTGTACGGCGGTAATGACGGAGTGCTTTTCGAGCAGCAAAAAAAAGGACTGACTTTGGGAGCGGATGTTGTAATCGCTACTCCGGGACGTCTGATAGCTCATCTCAGTCTGGGATATGTAGACCTTTCACGCGTCTCCTATTTCATTTTGGATGAAGCAGACCGTATGCTCGATATGGGATTTTATGATGACATTATGCAGATTGTGAAATTCCTGCCTAAGGAGCGTCAGACCATTATGTTTTCGGCTACGATGCCTGCCAAGATACAACAGTTGGCGCAAAACATTCTGCATAATCCGGCAGAAGTGAAACTTGCCGTTTCCAAACCTGCCGAGAAAATCGTACAGGCTGCCTATATATGCTATGAGAACCAGAAATTGGGTATCATCCGCAGTCTTTTCGCCGAGCAGACACCCGAACGTGTCATTATCTTCGCTTCTTCCAAGTTGAAGGTGAAAGAGGTGGCCAAAGCCCTGAAGCAAATGAAGCTGAACGTTGGGGAAATGCACTCCGACCTTGAGCAGGCGCAGCGTGAGGAAGTAATGTACGAGTTCAAGGCGGGACGAATCAATATTCTGGTTGCCACCGATATTGTGGCGCGCGGTATCGATATAGATGACATCCGTTTGGTTATCAATTATGATGTGCCGCATGACAGTGAAGATTACGTGCACCGCATCGGACGTACGGCACGTGCCAACAATGACGGTGTAGCCCTTACTTTCGTCAATGAAAAGGAACAGACGAATTTCAAGAGCATAGAGAATTTCCTGGAAAAAGAAATCTATAAGATACCTGTGCCGGAAGAGTTGGGTGAAGCTCCCGAATACAAGCCGCGCTCCAATGACGGACGCAAACGCAGCAGCTTTAAAGGCGGCGGACGCCGGAACAACGGAACCGGCAAAGGCGGCAACAGAAATAATAACAAACGCAGGGACGGCAGCAAAAAGCCCACTCAGGCAAAGAAGCAGGAATAAGTAAAAAGCGGAATTTATTCCGCTTTTTTATGTCCATCCGATTATCGAATCCGATGGTAATATCTGCCAGACTATATACGGAGCTTTCCGGCACGCGTAAGGTTGCCTGATATTGGTAGCCTTTATTATCAACTCCCATAAAATTCATATCGGCAAGAATCATCTGACTCAGAATATCTTCGGGAAAGATGCCGGCAAATGCCTTCTTGGTAATGTCTTTGCCATACAACATTCGTCTGCCCTCATACACGCAAATATGTATGACATTGTCATAATAGACATTGTCCACGCTGATGCCACCCTCTGAATAGGATGAGCGGACGACTTTCATTGTCGAAGGGTTGACGTACACATATCCCGGTAGCGTGTGCCTTTGTACATCACTACGCTGTCCTTTTTCACCACTTCCGTAGTGGGTATGACTTCCACTTCCTTGTTTTCAAAGGCGAGTATATCCTCCGGATTTTCCGATTTATGCAGTTTTATAATCTCATCTGCCAATGAATGAAACCAGAAGCTGTATTCTGTCTGTCGGTCAATCTTGTAAGTCACGGTATGATTGCCGTACACATACATCGTATCTCGTATAATCTTGAATGATACGGGGATATTCTGAGGATCGGCATAGTATATGGTATCTCCTTCTATACGCATCAGGGGCAGTTCGGTTTCATCATTTATCCAGACACCCTGAAGCAGAGCCTTGGCCATAGCGTCTTCTTCGACTGTTTTTTGCTCTTTACCATTACCGCATGCAGCCAACGCTATGACGCAGCACAACTCTATTACGAGTTTTTTCATGTCTATCTCCTTCCTTTATTTACCTATACAGTGGTAGGTAAATCCAAGTTCTTCTATTTCTTTCTTTTCGTAGATATTACGACCGTCCAGTAACACCGGGGTTCTCATGGCTTTTTGATAACGACCCATGACGGCAGGCGGAATTCTTTCCATTCCGTCACCAGCATCAAGGCATCCGCATCGAGTGCGGCATCGTACATATCGGTGGCATAGCAGACGCTGTCGCCTATCCTGCGGCGGCACTCCGTCATGGCAGCCGGATCGTACACACGCACTTTACAACCGGCATTCAGCAACTTGTCAATCAGAATCAGCGAAGGCGCCTCGCGCATGTCGTCTGTTTCCGGCTTGAAAGCCAATCCCCACAAGGCAATTGTCTTATCGTGCAAATCGCCGTTGAAGTGCCGTTGCAGTTTTTCAAACAAGATGCTTTTCTGCTTTTCATTGACTTCCTCTACAGCCTGGAGCACACGCATCCGGTAACCGTTCTGTTCGGCGGTCTTGATTAATGCCTTTACGTCTTTCGGGAAGCACGAACCGCCATATCCGATGCCCGGATAGAGGAACTTACGGCCGATACGCGTATCGGAACCGATGCCGCTGCGTACCATATTGACGTCGGCTCCCACCAGCTCGCACAGGTTGGCAATGTCGTTCATGAAGCTGATGCGGGTGGCAAGCATGGAGTTGGCTGCGTATTTGGTCATTTCGGCAGACGGAATATCCATGAAGATAACGCGGAAGTTGTTCAGCAGAAACGGTTTGTAGAGTTTGCTCATCAGTTTCTTTGCACGTTCGGACTCCACTCCCACCACTACCCGGTCGGGCTCATGAAGTCTGCTACCGCATTTCCTTCTTTCAGGAATTCGGGATTGGAAGCTACATCGAAGTCTATCTGTACTCCCCGCTTATCCAATTCGTCCTGGATAGCCATGCGCACCTTTCCGGCGGTGCTACGGGCACGGTGCTTTTGGTTACCACCAATACATATTTCGTCATGTTACGCCCGATGGTACGCGCCACTTCAAGCACATAACTCAGGTCTGCACTGCCATCCTCGTCGGGCGGAGTACCCACGGCGCTGAATATAACATCCACTTCGTTCAGGCAACTTTCCAGAGAAGTCGTGAATTGCAGGCGTCCTGCTTTCGCGTTCCGGTTTACCATTTCCTCCAATCCGTTTTCATAGATTGGGATAATACCCTGCTTCAATGCTTCTATCTTTTCGCTGTTTGTGTCGACGCAAATGACATTGACACCTATTTCAGCAAAACAAGTACCGGTTACCAAACCGACGTACCCCGTACCGACAATGGCTATCTTCATATCTTATTCAAAATATTCCGCATCTTTGAAAGATACGGCATGTCCGTCTTTCTCCGATAATATGAACTGAGATTCCGCAACCGGCCAGTCGATGCCTATGGTTTCATCATTGAAGCGAATCGATGCTTCCGCCTGCGGAGCATAACCGTTATCTACTTTGTAGGTAAAGATTGCCTCTTCGCTCAGTACCAGAAAGCCATGGGCAAAACCGCGGGGAATAAAGAACTGACGCTTGTTCTCTTCGCTCAGTTCCACGCTGACGTACTTGCCGAACGTAGGAGAAGAACGGCGTAAATCGACCGCAACATCCAAAACTTTACCTTTTATGACACGTACCAGTTTCGCCTGGCTGTATTCGCCTTTCTGATAATGCAACCCGCGCAGTACGCCGAAAGAGGATTTTGATTCGTTGTCCTGTACAAAATGTACATCGCCGATATTGGCACGGAATTCTTCTTCCTTAAAGGCTTCCATGAAGTAGCCGCGTGCATCATTGAACACTTTCGGTTCGATGATCCATACGCCGTCAATTTCTGTCTGTATGTAGTTCATTGCTTTAGAATGTTTTATGTATTTTCATTTGAAATCCGAAGTTGTCTCCGTATATATCTCCCATATCCAAAGCGAGAGAGGCGTTGAAGTTCCAGCCTTTCCATCTTTCGGGAGAATAAGAGAACGAGGCATAGGCCGAAAAGTTCTCCAGAATATCCAGTGTGGGAGCACCGGGAGTACCCCATGTTCTGTTGTGGCTCATTTTGGCTATGTAGCTCCATTCGGAAGTTATTTGTCCGCTCCAGCCGATGTGCAGCGCTTTTATGCGGTTGTACTTGAACGTCATGTCACCGTCCCGGTTATAGATAGGCGAAGCAATCAACGGATTGGCTATCATCATGCCCCAATGCGCCCAGCCGGGGTAAAGGCCGTTGTTGTAATAGTTGTCGGAACCGCCGGTCTTGTGTACGGGACCTTCTTCGGGTTCGTGCAAGCCGTGCAGCGGACCGCTCATATTGGTGGTCTGCAGGAACTCGAACACAACCGCATTGACGGGCTTTGAAGTTGTTGAAGTTCATTTCAAGTCCCCATAATCCGTCCCAACCGTTCTGCTTGCCCATGGCGGAGAAGTCGTCGAAATGATTGCACAGGTATGCGCTGATAGAGAATTTATCGGAACGGTGGGTCAGCTTTATCTGTTCGCTGCCCAGGAAGTTGCCCTGATAGAAGTTGCTGTCGTTCCAGGGTTTGTCCTCACCGCCGGAGCCGGGGATAAATACTCTGAAATAATCTTTCAGCGTATTGCCCAGATTTACCGTGCTGCCGTCCGCATTCACCAGCGTTCCGCCGAATTGCGTATCGAGCGTCATGCCGATGTCGAGCTGCCATTTTCCGTTGGGCACACCGACGCGGACAAATCCTTCTTTATGATGATATTTGATGTCTTTTGTGTACCAATGCCCTGCTCCTACCTTCCGTTCCTGATATTTGTTATCGGTGAACCATCCGTAAGAGATTTCACCTTTAATGGCGAAACGCGGAAGGACATACAAGTATTCGGGGATGCCTATCATTATTTGCGGAATCGGCCTCGCGTTGCCCGACCATGTCATGTCGCCGCTACTCAAAGCGTTATTCAGCAATGGAGCGCCTTTCTCGCGGCTTCCGGCAAAAATTCCCAGCCACTTGTAACGTGCATCTATATAGGCCTGCTGGATAAAAATGTCCTTATCGCCCTTGAAGTTCATGCCCACGGCTGCTACCATGTCCAGCTTTTCTTCGAACTTCCACTTGCCGAGCCGGTGTTTGTAGCCCAGTCCGCCCCGTATATACGTATTGTCGTAAATAGAGCCGAGCCCCTGTTGGTTGCTCACTTGCCACAAAGGAGTATTGTCGCCCGTGTGCACGGTGGCTCCATATTCCACAAAAGGCGAAACCTGTGCCGTTGCCATACCGCTACCTGCAAGAATAATGGCCAACAAACAGATAGGAATACGCATTACGGCAAATAGTCTGTATTTGGTTAAGTGCTGACAGTTATCTGTGTTCATTATCGAATATATAATATAGTTTATAGTCCTAATTAAAGAGAAACGTAGAAAACGGTGCAAAAGTAGGAAAAAAATCTAATATATCGGTCATGGGCGATAAAGGAGTTTCCAAAGTTTGCCGTGTTTATAAATTCTTAGTAAGAAAAGCAGCCCGAAAGTGGCATATATCCGATAAAACCGCTACTTTTGTAGCATGATTGAATTAGCACAGCACATAGAAGCATTATTATTGGAGAATGATTGTGTCATTGTTCCGGGGTTGGGCGGATTTGTCGCTCACTACACTCCGGCAATGAGAGTGGCGGAAGAAAATACGTTTTTGCCCCCTACCGCATCATCGGCTTCAATCCGCAACTGAAGATGAACGACGGGCTGTTGGTGCAATCCTACATGGCTGTGTATGATACGGATTTTTCCGATGCCACCAGGATTGTAGCAAATCGGTGAAAGAACTGCTGGCTCTTCTTCATGAGAATGGAAAAGCGGATTTGCCCAATATCGGCGAATTGCGCTATAACATTCATGATTCCTACGATTTCACACCTTACGACGATAAGCTTACCACTCCTTACTTATACGGGCTTGGCAGTTTTGAAATGCAGGAACTGGAAGTCTTGCACAAGCCCTGCCGGAACGGAAGCAAGACTATTCCTTTCGCACCGGTTGTCCGGGAAGAAAAGAAGCGTAAGTATGGGATGCGAATCAACACTTCTTATCTGGCGAATGCCGTTGCCATGATTGCCGTTGCGGCTCTGTTCTTTTTTCTTCCCGCACCCGTAGAAAACACCGAAGTGATGGAAGCCAACTATGCGCGGCTACTGCCCGGTGATTTGTTCGGCAGATAGAAAAGCAGTCATTGGCCATCACTCCGATTGTCATCCATCAGCAGGAAACGGGTAAGAAGGCGAAAACCACCCGTAGCGCCGGCAAGAAACCGGTTGCTCCCGTTGCCGTAAAAGAAGTAAAAGTCCGTCAGCAGGCTGCAACAATTGCGGCTCAGCCTAAAGCAACGCCCACAGTTGCCGCTCCTGCCGTTCAAGCCGTAAAGACACCTTATCATATTATCATAGCCAGCGTGGGTTCTGAAAAAGACGCCGACACCATAGCACAGCAGTTGGTTGCCAAAGGTTATGCAGGAGCTAAAGCGATTATCGGCGACGGCAAGATGCGCGTCAGCATTCAGTCCTGTGCCACGGAAAAAGAGGCATACCGTGCCTTGAACCTGATTCGCCAGAATGAAGCATACAAGAGTGCCTGGGTTCTGAAAAGATAACTTTCTTCACAGTCAATTATTAACCATCAACTATTCCGACAATTCAATGAAACGTATCCGTTGCCCCAAATGTGAGAACTATCTGACTTTCGACGAAACAAAATATACGGAAGGCCAGTCCCTGGTATTTGTCTGCGAGAACTGTAAGAAGCAGTTCAGCATACGTTTGGGCAAGACAAAGATGAAAGCTCCGCAGAAAGAGGAGAATCTGGACGAAACCGAATACAAGGAAGCCTTCGGAAGCATTACGGTCATTGAGAATGTTTTCGGATTCAAGCAAGTGCTGCCGCTACAGGAGGGAGACAATAAAATCGGCCGCCGCTGCGTAGGGACGGTTGTCAATGTCCCGATAGAAACCTCGGACATGAGCATGGACCGTACGCACTGCATTATCAATGTGAAGCGCAACAAGCAAGGCAACCTTATCTATACCCTGCGCGACGCCCCCAGCCTGACGGGCACTTTCCTGAACAATGAAATTCTGGGTGACAAAGACCGTATCCGCATTGAGGACGGAGCCATTGTAACCATCGGCGCCACCACTTTCATTCTTCGGGCGGCGGAGTAAAGAGATTGCCTTTCCGGTTTATCCACCAATAGCGTATAAACAATACTCCGGTGAAGATAAGCGCAAGCGACAGTCCGGTATAGAACACCGAAATAAACGCGTCCGGCAATATATGGAACGAGCGCATCGTGACGCCGAACGTTATCATGAAGACCATTATAATCCAGCCTTTTACGTCAAAGAAAGAAAAAGGGCAGTTCTTCTCTTTCTTCTTTTCTCCGATACGTTTGGTGTGCTTGTAATAAAGCCTTTTGAAAACAAACAAAAAGAAGAGAAGGAACACGACTGTGGCCTCTCCTATCTTGAAAAGCCAGTATTGGGAATCTGTCAGCCATGTCATTATTCCTATCCTGAGGATATTGACCCCGGCTATAATCCATACCACTCCGGCGGTAATAAGCAATACTTTTCTATTTACTCCGTATTTCATGTTTCCGTTTTGTATAATCCTGCTGATACAGGGAACAAAGATAGTGAAAATATGTTCGTAAATTCATATTGTGTACCTTGCTGGCGGTCAGTTGTATGCATGTACCAATAAATTTCCTTGCTTGGTACTGTCCGTACCACAGTTTGGTACGAGAAGTACCTTACTAAGGTACGGCACGTACCACTGCGTGGTACAAGAGCTACCAACGGTTGGTATTCCCTGTACCACCTGCCGGTAGTTGAGGTATCCTGTGGTGGAATGCCGGCTACCCTGCGTGGAATACCGACAGTGTGCTTACCAGTCGTATTCCTCGGTGTACCGGTCGAACTGTATCTCCTCTTTCCAGCCATGCTTCCGGCATACCTGGCGGATGCACTCCTGCTGCTTCGGAGTAAGTCCCAGCTTCTGGTTGCGATACCGGTAATAGGGCGAATGGTTGAATATGGCTTCCAGATTGAGGTGAATGGCACGGGAGATGCGTGCGGGCATATCATCGTAAAGCTTCTTGAAGCCCCATGCCACCCGTATTTTCTTGTTGCTGCGGAAGTGCGGGCACTCCTTCCCTGCCGCCGGATAGCAGAGGGGGTTGATGACGGACAGCCGGATGTTTTGCGCCGTGGTGTATTGTGTCATACTGTGCCGCAGGCAGTTTTCGGCTTTCGGGCATCGGGTGTTGAAGCACAATGTGTATTGGGCTGCTTGATTGTTTAAGTCGGAGTTGTTTTCCATTAGTTATCAGAATTTTGATGAATATCGCTTTATCCGGTAAAGATACGCGAAAAAATCCGGCCGACACCATATAACGGCTGTTTTATTGGGTAGAACGGGCATAAAAAAACAAGGCAAAGCCGAAGCCCTGCCCTGTTTTTCTTTTGTCATACCGGTTCTTTATCAGAGAATGCTTTTTACTGTTTCCAGCATACCCTTCTCCTGGATAGAGTTCAGGAAGCCGGTTACCATATCCGTCAGTCCCGGAATGGCGTTCAAGTCTCCGTGCTCGCCCCAAATGAGGTCTTTGGCTGCCAATACGCCTTCCGCTACTTTGCGGGTATCGCCTGTTGCCCAAAGGTCTTTCAGCAGTTGCATGATTTCGGGAGCGTCGTTCGGAGTGATTTCAGCGCCGTCGGCACGCACGCCGCCCTTGTAATATGTGATGATGGCGGCAAGACCGAGTACGAGGCCTTTCGGAAGTTCGCCCTTGCGTTCCAGGTAAGTCTTCAAGCCCGGCAGGTCGCGAGTCTGGTATTTCGGGAAGGAATTCAGCATGATGCTGGTTACCTGGTGCTCTACGTAAGGATTGTCGAAACGTTCCAATACATCGGCGGCAAACTTCTTCAGTTCGTCCATAGGCAGGTTCAGTGTCTGCATCAGTTCGTCGAACTGTACTTTACGGACATACTTGCCGATAACGGGGTGGTTGCAGGCATCGCGCACGATGTTTACGCCGCTCAGGTAAGCCACCGGAGAAAGCACGGTGTGAGGACCGTTCAGCAAAGTAACCTTTCTTTCGTGGTAAGGAGCTTCGGACTTCACGAAGAGTACGTTCAATCCCGCCTTGTTTGCAGGGAACTCCTCTGCCAACTGGCGGAGAGAGAGATTCTCGGCTGCCTCGATAACCCACAGGTGGAAGATTTCGGCCTGTACAACCAGGTTGTCGGCATAACAGATTTTCTTCTGAATCTGCGCAATCTCCTTGCGCGGGAAGCCCGGAACGATGCGGTCTACCAGAGTGGCGCATACATAGCAGTACTTTGTGAACCAGGTCTTGAACTTCTCGTAATCTGCGCCGAAGTCGTCTTTCCACAGTTCGATGTACTGGTAGATACATTCTTTCAGGTGATGTCCGTTCAGGAAAATCAATTCGCAAGGCATGATGATAAGACCTTTGCTCTTGTCGCCCTTGAACGTCTTGAAGCGACGGAACAGCAACTGGGTCAGCTTGCCCGGATAAGAAGATGCGGGGGCGTCGCTGAACTTGCAGTTCGGGTCGAACGCAATGCCGGCTTCCGTGGTGTTGGAGATAACGAAACGGATTTCGGGCTGGTCGGCAAGCGCCATGAACGCAGAGTTCTGAGAATAGGGATTCAATGCGCGGCTGATGCAGTCGATACGCGTGAGGCTGTTTACCGCTTCACCGTTCAAACGGCCCTGCAGGTTGACATGGTAAAGGCAGTCCTGGCCGTTCAGCCATTCCGCCATTCCTTTTTCGATAGGCTGAACCACTACAACACTGCCGTTGAAGTCGGTCTTTTGGTTCATGTTGTAAACAATCCAGTCTACAAATGCACGAAGGAAGTTACCTTCACCGAACTGGATGATTCGTTCGGGAGCAACGGACTTGGGAGCCGTCTGTTTGTTTAATGCTTTCATCTTGAAAATGATTTTAATTATGATTGTTGGATTATGATTGATAGTCTTTCTTACTATATGCAGGATTATTCAAACTCAAAATAGAAGTCGATGTTTTCCTTCATCAGGATGTCGATAGGCATATATTTTACGGCTGTGACCGGCTTTTTGAATACCACGTGATTGCACAGCGCTTTGATGCCGCAATAACCTTGCAGTCCCGGCCGTTGTCCGATGAGATAGTTCACTTCGCCGTTTTTCAGGTGTTCCACATTCTTCTGAAGCAGGTCGTAGCCGACCAGTGCATCCAGCTTCAGATTCTTTTTCTGCAAGTAGTCCGCCACTTGATACACGCGTGAGTTGAACACGACCCTAAAGTGGCTTTGGGATGTCCGGAGAAGAAAGCATCCAGCACTTTCTCGTTGGCGGCGGTGTCTTCCTTGTGGAGAACGACATCGTGTATAGTCAGGTTTTTGTGCTCGGCCGCAAGATACTGCATAAAGCCTTCCAGGCGCCGTTGCAGTCCTGCACCTCGGCGGGGCTGTTCTTCTGATTGTTCAGGAAAAGCGCCAGCTCCTGCCCTTCGCGGTAGCGGCGCATCAGTATTTTGGCGGCGATGTATCCGCTGACTTTGGAGTCCTGGCCTATATAGCATAGTGCATGAGTCTGCTCCATATTGAAGTCGATGAAGGCATAAGGTATCTTTTTATCTTCCAGATACGATGTCAGTTTCAGGGTATCATCCTGAAAATTCGGGCTATCAACACCCCATCGGCAACAACGGATTGAAGTTGCGCACATGCCGTTTCATAGGATGCTTTATCCGCATGGCTGTAAAAAAGATAGTCCACCCCTACGTTGAACGGCCGTAGCTCTTGTGCGGCACGGTCTATGCCCGCCGCAACGGAGTGCCAGTAATCATGCTCTATATAATAAGGTATGATACATACTATATGGTAGCGCTTCTTTGCCGCCAGACCTATGGCAAACATTGTGATGGTAATCGATTTCATCGAGGACTTTTTGAACCTTATCTCTGCTTGCACGGGATACGTCGCCCCGGTTATGAAGCACGCGGTCTACGGTTCCGGCAGAGACGCCGGCCATGCGTGCAATGTCTTTTATCGTATAATTCTTGTTTTCCATCTTCTCCCGCCCTAAGGTGTTTAAAGGTCTTACATTTAAAACTTAAATATTATAAATATTTGCCGCAAAGATACGAATTATTTTGTTTCTCCAAGTAAAATTTCTACTTTTGTGTTCGATAACGGTTAATAAAAGCAAAAAGCGTTATCGAGCCTATTAGCTTTACAATCAATACTATATAGGTGTAATGACAAGAAAGTAAAATTTTTAGATACTTAAAACACAAGAAGATGAAAAACTTTATGGACGAGAACTTCCTGTTGCAGACTGAAACCGCGCAGAAGTTGTACCACGAACATGCGGCTAAAATGCCGATTATCGACTATCACTGTCATTTAATTCCACAAATGGTAGCAGACGACTACCAATTCAAGTCACTGACGGAAATCTGGCTGGGCGGCGACCACTACAAGTGGCGTGCCATGCGCACCAACGGTGTGGACGAACGTTTCTGTACCGGCAAGGACACCACCGATTGGGAAAAGTTTGAGAAATGGGCGGAAACCGTACCTTATACTTTCCGCAATCCTTTGTATCATTGGACGCATCTGGAGTTGAAGACGGCATTCGGCATCGACAAGATTCTGAACCCCAAGACCGCACGTGAAATCTACGACGAATGTAACGAGAAACTGAAACAACCCGAATATTCTGCCCGCGGCATGATGCGCCGTTATCACGTGGAAACCGTGTGTACTACGGACGACCCCATTGACTCGCTGGAATATCATATCAAGACCCGTGAGAGCGGATTTGAGATAAAGATGCTTCCTACCTGGCGCCCCGACAAGGCGATGGCTGTGGAAGTTCCCGGCGATTTCCGTGCTTACGTAGAGAAGCTGGCGGAAGTAAGCGGTGTGACTATTTCTACTTTCGACGATATGATTGCCGCTTTGCGCAAGCGTCATGACTTCTTTGCCGCCCAAGGATGCAAGCTGTCCGACCACGGCATCGAAGAATTCTATGCGGAAGATTATACGGATGCGGAAATTAAGGCAATCTTCAATAAGGTATATGGCGGTACTGTACTGACTAAGGAAGAAATCCTGAAGTTCAAGTCGGCTATGCTGGTTGCCTTTGGCGAGATGGATTGGGAAAAGGGCTGGACACAGCAATTCCACTATGGGGCTATCCGCAACAACAACAGCAAAATGTTCAAACTGCTCGGCCCGGACACTGGTTTCGACTCTATCGGCGAGTTTACAACCGCCAAGGCGATGGCTAAATTCCTCGACCGTCTGAATTCGGAAGGCAAACTGACAAAGACCATTCTGTATAATCTGAACCCATGTGCCAATGAGGTAATCGCTACCATGTTGGGCAACTTCCAGGACGGTACTGTTGCCGGTAAGATTCAATTCGGTTCGGGATGGTGGTTCCTCGACCAGAAAGACGGTATGGAAAAACAGATGAATGCACTCTCCGTACTCGGTCTGCTGAGCCGTTTCGTAGGTATGCTGACAGACTCGCGTTCTTTCCTCTCCTACCCGCGTCATGAATATTTCCGCCGCACGTTGTGTAACCTCGTAGGCCGTGATGTGGAAAACGGTGAAATTCCTGTTTCCGAAATGGAACGCGTCAATCAGATGATTGAGGACATCAGTTATTACAACGCCAAGAAGTTCTTCCAGTTCTAAAAGACGGGAATGAGATAATTTTAAAATCAGCCCTTCCATGCTTGATACCTTATGGCAAGCGTGGAAGGGCTTTTCATTGGATACCGCTGAATTAAGCTTTCCTGTGCAGCAGATACCTTACAGGAGATATTCCATTATATCCGTGATGTTTTTTAACCGGATGAAGTTAGGATGCGCAATATCCCCATCATGGGTTTCATACTGCCAGGTGACGTGGTAAGGAATGTGGCTGCATATCCGCCCAGTTCCAAAAACCGGCAGTATGTCCGACTTGACGGAGTTTCCCAACATCAGGAAATTCTGCGGGCGCATTCCACGGTGGTAAGTAGTTTCCGATAATCGGCTTCTTTCTTGTCACTCATTATCTCGATGTGGCGGAAGTAGTGCATCAATCCCGACTCCCGGACTTTTCTTCTTTGGTCGAACAGGTCTCCTTTGGTCGCCAGTACCAGCCTGTATTTTCCTTGCAGGCGGAGCAGCACCTCTTCCACCCCGTCCAGAAGCGTTACGGGTCTTTGCAGAAGCTCCTGCCCCAGCCTGACGATTTCTTTCACGCAATGCATGTTACCTTCTCCTCCGGTAATCCGGCAGGCTGTTTCAATCATGCTGAGCATCATGCTTTTCAAACCGTAGCCATACATGTGCAGGTTTTTCATCTCTGTCTTGAACAGCTCCTGCGAAACGGCACTCTGCGGTTGGTATGCTTTCAGTAAATCACAGAACTGATGCTCAAACTCCTGAAAATAAGCCTCGTTTTCCCAAAGGTATCGTCTGCATCGAATGCTACTACTTCTATTTTATCTTTCATACGTTGTCCGTTTTATTGTTATTGAGTATATTTGCTGCAAATATAAGTAATTAAAAC
>ENA-OQCE01000736-OQCE01000736.1-human-gut-metagenome-genome-assembly--contig:-NODE-736-length-15510-cov-19.046350_pt1 | contig 15510 bp, 13 predicted proteins | sample MGYA00242495_ERZ504572 | MGnify/ENA primary metagenome ERZ504572 (study PRJEB26092, sample SAMD00036228) | human gut metagenome | host: Homo sapiens | study: EMG produced TPA metagenomics assembly of...
ACATAGTCCACTGGAACACGAGCCGGAGGCAGGTAAGATTGAAGGGCCTGACCCCGGAGGAGTTCCGGAATCAGGCCCTCGCGGCCTAGTCGCTATTTAGGGCGTCCAAGATTTGGGACGCAGTTCAGGTTGGGGAAACGGGCCTCTTTTTGTCTCTGGGCTTGTGGATTGGTGAAGGCAGAATGCTCTGTCGGCTATTTTGAGTTCTTGATGCGGCGTGTAGCTGTGGCGGTTATTCCGAACCCTGCGGCGGCGATTCCTGCGAGTACGATTGCACTAGGCGTTGTGTCGCCCGTATTCGCAAGCTTGCCGTCTGCATTTGCTTGCTTGGTGGAGCTCGATGGAGCGTATTTGCCGGTCGCGGGCGAGCTGGCGGGCTGTGCCGTTTCGGCCGGCTGCGCTGAGCTGGAGGGTTTTGTCGTCTCGGCGGGTTTCGTTATCTCGGGCGAGGTGGCCTTGTCTGCTGCGGCCTTTGCCTCTTCGTATGCTTTGCAGGCGTCGTCATAGGCCGCTTGCGCCTTTTCCAAATCGCTAAGGAGCGCATTTCGCTTGGCTATGTCCTCGTCGATGTGGGCTTTAGCTTCCTTTGCCTCACTTTCGAAATACTGAACCTGTTTTTCCTGGCTTTCGAGCCGGCGTTGGTAGCGGTGAAGATCATCTTCACAAGATTCTTCTCGCCTTTCTGCCGCCATGATCTCACTGCGCAGCTGCTTAATATGCTCCTTAATAGCTGTGCTGGGCGCCTCGTCGCCGAGCTCCTTGAGTACCTTATCTAATTCTGCCTGAAGGCCGCTTGTCCGGTTGTGGGCCTCATCGTATTTGGCTTGGGCTGCATCGACGTTCGCTTGCATGGCGGGAAGGCGTTCCCTCCGTTTGGCGGCTTCCGTCACCACCATGTCGTAGATCTCTTGAAAAGCGGCAATGTCATCATCGATTTCCGCAAGTTTTTCGGGACTTGCGGCGTCTTTTGCGGCCTCGAGGTTTTTGAGCGCTTCCTGCATGGCTGCATACGCTTTTTCTTTTGCGGCGGCCGCGTTTTCCGTCTGTAAGGCAACTGCACCGGTGGGGGAACTGGTTTCTGCCGCGATCGCCGTTACGGGGGGGGGCGATTCCCGCGACAAGCGCCGCGGAAAGGGCGATGCCCACAGTTGCTCGTCTTGCTCTTCTTGCGAGAATGTCGTTCATCTCGGCACCTCATTTCAAGGGTCGGTGGCTCGGCTGGTAGCACTAAGGTAAGTATACCAAGTGGTCGACCCGACACTGGCTGGGTGTGCACGTGCCTCTCCGCTTCTTTGGAAACCGAACCCCATTAGAAATGACGAGTTGTTTACGCTTCTTTTGGGCTCACCGTACTATCATGATTCGAATTGAGTGTGAATGATGATAGGGAGCGCCTTTTTATGATTGAGCTGCTCAGGCGTTTTGGTGGTAAGTTTCGCCGGTATATGGTGATTGGCCCGGCGTGCAAGTTGATCGAAGTGATCTTTGACCTGCTGACGCCGCTGGTGATTGCCCAGATGATCGATAAAGGTATCGGTGCGCACGACGTGAGTGCCGTCGTCCACTACGGCGTGGTGCTCGCCGCCATGGCTGTGATCGGCATCTCGTTTACGCTCGTCTGCCAAAAGATGGCGGCGCTCACCTCGCAGGGCATGGGTACTGACATTCGCGGCGCACTCTACAAGCACATTAATAAGCTGAGCTATGCCGAACTCGATCGCTTTGGCACGCCGTCGCTCATCATGCGCATTACCAACGACGTCAACCAGGTGCAGCTCGCCGTGGCGCTGGGCGTGCGTATGCTCATCCGCTGGCCTTTCCTGGCGGTGGGCTCCATGTGCGCGGCCCTTGCCATCGACCTTAAGCTCGGCATCATCTTTTTGATCTGCACGCCCGCTATCGGCCTGGTGTTTTGGTTTGTCATGGCGCGCTGCATCCCGTACTACAAGCAGCTGCAGGCAAAGCTCGACCGCATCGCGCTTATCTGCCGCGAAGGCCTTTCAGGCGCTCGCGTGGTTCGCGCCTTCGTGCGCGAGGACCACGAGCGCGAGCGCTTTGCCCAAGCTGCCGATGACCAGGCCAATACTGCCATCGCGGTGGGTAAGCTCTCGTCGATCCTTAATCCCGTCACGTTTCTTGTGATGAACCTGGGCGTGTGCGCCATCCTGTGGGTGGGTGGCATCCAGGTCAACGTGGGTGAGCTCACGCAGGGTCAGGTCATGGCGTTTGTGAACTACATGACGCAGACCCTGACCTCCATCGTGTACGTCGCCAACCTGGTTGTGGTCTTTACCAAGGCGAGCGCCAGTGCGTCGCGTATCAACGAGGTGCTCAATTGCGTGCCGAGCATCACCGACGAGGGCAACCAGCCGGTCGCGCTGCCCAAGCCGGGCAATGCCGCCCCAGTTCCCGCGCTGAGCTTTGACCATGCGAGCTTCTCCTTTGGCGCGGGCGCGGCAAATGCCGTCAACGATGTGACCCTGGAACTCCCACTGGGCAAGACGCTCGGCATTATCGGCGGCACGGGCAGCGGCAAGTCCACACTCGTCTCGCTTATCTCGCGCCTGTACGATGCGAGCACCGGCAGCGTGAGCGTGATGGGCTCCGACGTGCGTGCCTGGCCGCTCGATCAGCTGCGCCATGTGGTCGCGACCGTCCCGCAACGCGCGTCGCTGGTGAGCGGCACGATCCGCAGCAACCTGACCTGGCGTGACGAGGCGGCGACCGACGAGGAGCTCTGGGCGGCGCTCGATATGGCGCAGGCCAGCGAGTTCGTGCGTAACAAGCAGCAGGGCTTAGATGCTCCGGTCGAGGCGGGCGGTAAGAACTTCAGCGGTGGCCAACGCCAGCGCCTGACCATTGCGCGCGCTCTGGTGGGCTCGCCGCAGATCCTGATTATGGATGACTCCGCCTCGGCGCTCGACTTTAAGACCGATGCGGCGCTTCGCCATGCCATTCGCGAACGAAGCATGCGCGGTGCCGCCGAGGGTGGGCTGCCGCTGACCACGTTGATTGTGAGCCAGCGCGTCTCGACCGTGCGCGACGCCGACATGATCTGCGTGCTCGATCACGGCTCGGTCGCGGGCCTGGGCACGCACGATGAGCTGTACGCAAACTGCCAGCTCTACCGCGAGATTTGCCAGTCGCAGCTGCGCCGCGAGGAGCTCGAGGGTCAGCAGGGGAGCGCGACGCCCGCGTCCGTCCCAAGTCCCGCGTCCGCCCCGGCTGCCCCGGCATCCACTTGCGCAAAGGAGGGCTGCTAAATGAATCCGTATACTTCTTCCGGTTCGGTCGCCACGATGACGGCCAACGTGTCCGGCAACGATAACCTCAACGACTTGGGTGACGGCCCGCGTCAGCCCGGCGACCCCGAGCGCTACCCCGTGGGCGCGGTAACTCGCCGCCTGCTGGGCTACGTCCGCCCGCATCGCATTTCGTTTACGGCGTCGTTTGTGAGCGCTGCCATCTCGGTGATCTTACAACTCTATACGCCCATCCTCATCGGCGAGGGCATCGACTCATCGTTGCCGCCGGGCAGGTGGACTTTGACGCGCTGCTGCCGCTCGTCACCAAGCTTGCGATTGTCGTGGTGGGCGCGGCGGCCTTCCAGTGGCTGCAGGGCTACTGCGTCAACCGCCTGTCCTACGAGACAGTGCGCGACATGCGCGTGGAGGCGAGCGACAAGCTCAGCCGCATGCCGCTCAGCTTTATCGACAGCCATGCTCATGGCGACCTTATGAGCCGCGTAGTCAACGACGTCGACCAGGTGGGCGATGGTCTGCTGCAGGGCTTCACGCAGCTCTTTACCGGCGTTATCACCATTGTGGGCACGCTCGCGTTTATGCTCTCCATCAACCTGACCATGACGCTTGTGGTGGTGCTCGTCACGCCGCTTTCCATTTTTGCAGCCGGCGCCATCGCCAAGCTTTCCAACAAGAGCTTTACGGCACAGCAGCGTATTCAAGGGCAGCTCGGTGGTCATATCGAGGAGTACGTAGGCGAGCAGAAGCTCGTGGACGCGTTTGCCTATGGCCCCAACGCGCAGCTGCGCTTTGATGCCCTCAACGCCGAGCTCTATACGGCAGGTGAGCGCGCGCAGTTTATGGGTTCGCTCTCCAACCCCGGCACGCGTTTTATCAACAACATCATCTACGCCGTGGTCGCCGTGATCGGCTGCGTGGGCGTGATCACGGGTGTGCCGGCGGCGCTTACGGTGGGCGGCGTGCAGATTTTCCTGTCCTATGCCAACCAGTACACCAAGCCGTTCAACGAGGTCACCAACGTCATTACGCAGATCCAGACCGCGTACGCCTCGGCGCGCCGCATGTTTGCGCTGCTCGATGCGCGCGAGCAGGAGCCGACGCTGTGGATGCCATTGAGCTCGCCGCCCCGAAGGGCGAGGTTGCCTTTGAGCATGTGGACTTTAGCTACGTGCCCGACCGCAAACTGCTGCAGGATATCTGCATCGATGCCAAGCCCGGCACGCGCTTTGCCCTCGTCGGCCCCACGGGCTGTGGCAAGACAACGCTCATCAATTTGCTGCTGCGTTTTTACGATATCGATGCCGGTCGCATCGCGGTCGATGGCCGTTCCTCGCGTGACTACACGCGCGCAAGCCTGCGCCGTGCCTTTGGCATGGTACTGCAGGACACTTGGCTGTTCGAGGGCACGGTGGCGGAAAACATCGCGTACGGTTGTCCCGATGCCACGCGCGAGCAGGTTATCGAGGCGGCCAAACGCGCGCATGCGCACAAGTTTATCGTGCAGCTGCCAGGCGGCTACGATACGGTCATCGGCGAGGACGGCGGTACGTTTAGCCAGGGCCAAAAGCAGCTGCTGTGCATCGCGCGTGTCATGCTCACCGATCCGGCGATTTTGCTGCTGGACGAGGCGACCTCGAGTATTGACACGCGCACCGAGCTGCAGGTGCAGGCGGCATTCGACGAGCTCATGGCCGGTCGCACGAGCTTGTGGTTGCGCACCGCCTGTCGACGATCCGCAACGCCGACTGCATTCTGGTGATGCGTGACGGCCAGATTATCGAGCGCGGCACGCACGACGAGCTGCTAGTGGCAGGCGGCTTCTACGCCGAACTCTACCGCAGCCAGTTTGCCCAGTAAGCAAGCCCGTGGGGCATGTAACGCAGCGCTAGGGCGCGAGTGTGTCAACGGGGGCAACGATAATGCCTCGGGCGTTGTATGGGCCGGCATGCCGAACCCGATGACGATGAGCTTGGCCGCGGGTGGTCTCTCGCCACGCTCGACAAGTTTGCGCTCGAGCCGAAGCAGGTTTGCAGATGCCTCGGGGATCTGCGGACTTCCGAGTTTTACTTCCACGGCAATCCAAGTTCCATCGCGCCTATGTATAACGGCATCGACCTCGAGATCGTCGGCGTCATGGTAGTGGGACACCGATGAGTCATTTGCGGCTGCATAGACCTTAAGGTCGTGCAGGACGAGGGATTCGAAGAGCAGTCCCAGCGTCTTCGGGTCGGATGCCAATGACTCCGGATTTGCTCCGAGCAGTGCGACGGCAAGCGAAGGGTCGGCGAGGTGCCTTTTTGCACTTTGCCGCAGCTTTACCGGAGACCTGAGCGCCGGATGCCAAGCCGGGATATCATCGATGATGTGTATTCTGCGCAAGGCATCCGTATAGCGCCGCAGCGTACTTCTCGATACCTCACCGCCGAGGTCTTTCTCAAGAGACTTTTCGCCGGCAAGAGTGGATTCGTTGCGCGCAAGCGAAGACAGAAGAGCCCTGACTTTCTCTGGGTCACGCTTCACGCCGTCAACCCTCGAAACATCCGATTCGCAGACACCGTCGATGTAGGCAGCGGATATACGCATTGCATCGGCAGTCGTCTTGCCAACCGCCTGAGGCCAACCACCACGGCATAGCAAATCGGCGATATCGGCGATGCCGTTGATGGATCCAAGTGCCGCTTTGATGGGGCATCCGTTAAGCAGCGTTTCGAGCGAGACCGCCCCTGAGGAAACCCCGAGTTCGGCCAGAGTCATTGTTTCCATGCGCAAACGTGATATGCGCCCGATGCCGCTGTGCATCGGTTGGTCGGCGTCGTTTGGTGTTGCTGACCCCGTAAGCAAAAACTGCCCTGGCTCACCGGTCCGACAATCGCATTCGAAACGTATTGCGTCCCACAGTTTTGGCTCTTCCTGCCACTCATCGATGAGTCTCGGCGTTGCGCCGACTATTGCTTGAGCTGGGTCGATCCTGGCAAGCTGCAGTGCGGCAAAGTCTCCGGCAGGGTCGGAGAGAGACAACGATGATTCAGCGAATCGCTGGGCCGTAGTCGTCTTTCCGCACCACTTCGGTCCCTGAATGAGCACGGCACCAAAAATGCCAAGATCGCGTTCGATTGAGCGATCGATACATCTACTCATATACCTAGTCATCGTACTTCCCGCCATTCAAAGAAACATTTTGTTTTATAGCATCTTACCAGCGCGTAAAACATTTTGATGAAAAACCATGACACAATTTGATGGTATTCCGTGAAATAAATTGACGATATTATGTGAAACAATTTGACGGCGTTTTGTGAAACAGTTTTTCGGCCATTCGTGAAACGTTCTGTGGCGGGTTCAATCCGAAGTACATACTGTTCGAAATCTGTCCAAAGATGTCGTCTGCGTCGCCAATCGACAGACGGTGGTTTACATCTGTCACGTTAGTACTAAGATATTCATCTAATAAATTGCATTAGTGGCTATAGTTTTGGGGGAAACGAGGCAGCGTGACTATGACGTGCGCTTTGGTGGTTAACAGCAAGAGCGGTAATACCAGGATGGTTTCGGGCGCGATCAAGCGCGCTCTGCAGGCTGCGGGCGTTGAGTTTGTCCATGCCGCGGCGTTGAGCGACGATGCGGATGCAGATCAGGTTGCGCTCGAGGCGCAGGGCGCCTGCGCGGCCGACACGGTGCTCGTCGGTTTTTGGTGCGACAAGGGCGCGTGCACGCCTTCGGTCGCGGCGCTGCTCTCTGCCTTGCACGGCAAGCGCGTGTTCCTGTTTGGCACCTGCGGCTTTGGGGCCGACCAGAGCTATTACCAGCAGATTGTTGACCGCGTAACTTCCAATCTGGCCGAGGATGCCGAGCTTGCGGGCTGGGCGATGTGCCAGGCAAGATGGGTCCCGCGGTTAAGCAGCGCTACGAGGCAATGCTCGAGCAAGATCCCGACAACGCCCGATTTAAGATGCTGCTCGACAACTGGGTTGCCGCGAAGGACCATCCCACCAAGGAAGATATGGATAACATGGCTGCAGCCGCCAAGAAGGCCGTGCTAGGCGAGTAGCTTCGCCGTTCGCGGTCCTTCGTGCAAAACAATACAAACGTGAAAGCCTCGAAATCCTCGAGGCTTTTTTCTTGACACGAGGGCGCCCCTTTATTGATGGAAGGCCTTATAAGCTGATTGCTCTATGCCCGGATGTGTGCGGAGTGGGATGGGATTTCCGGATGGGTGGAGTTGCGGAAGCTGCGTCCCGGAATTTGCCTTTGGAATGGGATGCGGTTTCCCGGTGAAGGGCTCTGCGGAAACTACATCCCAGCATTCGGTCGAGAAATGGGATGTAGTTTCCGGTTGAGGGTCTTGGCGGAAAGTGCGACCCGGAATTTGTGATCGAAGCGGGATACGGCTTCCCAACGGGGCCACAAGCGGAAGCCGCATCCCACTCCGGACGGGAATTCTGGGACACGGTTTTCAGAGGGTTATGGGCTGCGAACTAGATGGGGCTGTCATAAAACTCCAGTAAAAGGGGTCGGAAATAAAGGGCACTTCCAGCAATTTGTTTTAATGTGGGGGGGGGTACCATTATTTTAGTTCCGCAAAAAATCGATCCCTCTATGGGGAAGTTGCGTAGGGGGTTAGTCACAGATATTGGATAAAGCAGACCAATTGGGGATAAATGACCACTTACGCCAAAATTAGTAGCATTTAGCGACAAAACATTGAAAAATGTGTAGCACATCGCATATTTTTATTACGAAAAGATTCCAAATTGGCTTATTTCGGACTCACTTTTCAAGCGCCTTGCGGTTCCTGTTGAAACTTGCTGACCTTTGGATGGGTCGAATAGGTCCTCAAGGGGGATGAATTATCACTTTGACGGCGCGTAGACTCAAACAATTTATTGCACTTTTGAGTAGCTTGGCGTTCGCGCTTGTCATAGCCCTTGCCGTTGTTTCTTTTGTTCCTCGTGCATTTGGATACATGCCCTTTGCTGTGCTTTCGGGCTCTATGGAACCCGAGCTTCCCGTTGGCTCCATGGTGTTTGTCCGCCAGGTTGAGCCAACGGATATTGCCGTGGGCGACAATGCAACCTTTTACCGATCGGACGGCGCCGTGGTGACGCACCAGGTGTATCAGATCGACCCTGTGGCGCAGATGATCGGCACGCAGGGAATTGCGAACATAAATGCAGACGGAAGCATCATGCACGACGCCGAGCAGACGCCTTTTTCACGCGTGATCGGTGTCGTTTCTTTTTGTGTCCCTTACCTGGCTTCGTTAACGCATATTGCACGACGATGCCCGGTTTGCTTGTTGTGGTGGCCGTTCTGGCGCTGCTGGTCGCGGCGTCGATAGTGCTCGATCGGGTGGTTTCCGACGAGCCTGCGGGTAAGCATGCCCGCGCGCATGCGAGGGAGCGGCGTTCATAGCGGCAGGGGAGAGGTGTCGGCGACGGCAAGGGCCGTTGCCGGAGAAGTCGATTTTCGAAAGGAAGAGGACGATGGAAAACAAGAAGAAAAAGCGCTACGGCATCATTGCCGCCCTGCTGCTGCTGGTACTGGCTGCCGGCGTGGGCACCTATGCATGGCTGACGGCTACGCAAAGCCTGGAGAACGTGTTTACGGTGGGCAGCTTTGGCCCTACGGACAAAAAACCTGATCCGACTGATCCCGAGAAGCCCGGCGACCAAACGAATGACGCAAAGCCTACCTGTTCGAGACCAAGTGGGTTGAAAACTCCAAGATCGTTCCTGGCGCCACCACCGACAAGAACCCCAATGTCGGCATCAAGCAGGGTTCCGACGACGCCTACGTATTCATCTATGTGAAAAACGCCATGGTCGAGAAGAGCACCGCTGGCGCGAACACCCCGTACTTCACACTCAACAACAACTGGAAGCCGGTTTCTACTGATCAGGTGAAGACTAACGGCACCGAGAACCAGTACGTAAGCGGTCTGTTCATGTACGCCAAGAATTCTGCGAACGGCCCTGCTGTCCTGCGCGCTAAGACTGCTGACGCGGATGTCTACACCGGCGAGCTGTTTGGCCAGGTCGTGTTCCCCAGCACCCTGGATGGCTCCATGGTTGCCAAGAATCCCAAGATGACGGTCTCTGCTTACATTTTCGGCGCTGATCAGAAGGGCGACAAGGCCGATGCGTCCGCCAACGCCCTTGAGCAGGCCAAGGAATGGGCTAAGACTCAGGCTCAGGCTTAATCCCTCCCCACCGAGATCCCGGCCCGCTCCCCATCCCCATTTTCGGGCCGGGATCTCGGCTCCCCTTTAATCGACGATTGGCGAACGTAATGCTCAACAATCTTTCCGACAATCAGAAACGCACCTTGGCGCTTGCCGCGATGGCGCTGTTGGCCCTGGCGTGCCTGTGCGGCACGCTGGCTTTTACCGTTGATATGGTTCCGGCGAACAACGTCCTATCGTTTGGCAGCGTGAAGGTACGAGTCTGCGAATACACTCTCAACGAGCAGGGCGAGGAGATTCCGTTTGAGCCCAACGAGCACGGGGACTATCCCGACACCAAGGCCGGGGGCTCTGACATCAGCCGCATTGTGCGCGTGGAGAACGTCGGCGCGCAGCCTGAGTACGTTCGCGCGCGTCTGCGCATGACGTCAGTGGCGCCCGACGGTTCGAGAGCGGATGCCTCGGGCAGCGTTGCGTTTCATGTGAACGTGGGCGAGGGATCCCCGTGGATCGATGGCAGCGATGGGTGGTACTACTACCGCGGCTTGGCCGGACGTGGCGGCATGCTCGACCCCGGCGCATGACGGAAAGCCTCATGGACTCGCTGCGCTTTGTGGGCGACTACCACGATGCCGCGCGCGGCGGCTCATTCAGGCTCGATATCGATGTTCAGCCGTGCAGGCCAAAAACCAGCAGGCAAGCGATACCGTCCTCGACGTGCTTGACGTCGTGGGCTGGCCGGAGGCGAACTAGCCTATGAAGATCAAGAACATAAACCGGGGCATGCTTAGCAGGCTGGTTGCCGTCGCAGCGATTGTCCTTTGCTGCGTTATGGCGCTGCCAACGGTGGTGCATGCCGAGGACGTGCCCGAGAAGAAAAACGAATTCCACATCAAAAACGAGGCTGACTTTTTGTCGTGTGTGGCGCTGTCGCGCGAGCGCGATACGTCCGGCTGGCACGTTTATCTCGATAACGACATTGAGCTCGACAGCGACGACATGAAAGCCATCGTTGCAAACACCGTTAAGCATCTGTCGTTTGGCAACAAGGAGCATCCGTTTAAGGGCGTGTTCGATGGTCAAAACCACACCGTTGAGGGCCTGAACTACGATAAAGACGCTTTTGACCCCGAGCGCGATACGGGATTTTTTGCCGAGACCAACGGTGCCACCATCAAAAACTTCCTGGTCAAGGACGCCAACGTGTGGGCGGACTTTCGCGGTGGCATTATCGTGGGCAAGGCCGTCAATACGCGCTTCGAAAACGTTATGGTCATGGAGAGCACGCTGCACGTGACCTGCGCCAACAATGCTCTCAACCTCATTACCAACGCAGGCTTTGAGGGCGGTCTCATCGCCGGCGAGCTCGACGGCTGCACCCTCTACAACTGCGAGGTCCGTGGCGGCCGTGCCGTCAACAATGCGACCTCGGGCGTGCAGGCGCTCGGCGGTGAGGGTCTGTATATGGCGGCGTTTGCCGGCTACGTTACAAATTCGACGATTGAGTACTGCCGCGTTACGCCTACGCGCAAAGACGATGGCTCGATTGGCATGACCGACGTCACCAATAAGTACGACGTGGCCATTGGCGCCCTGGGCGGCAACAACGTGTACGCCTCGGGTTTTGTGGGCTGCATGGCGGGCGAGGCCAAGATTATCGACTGCTTCTCGACGGCGCAGTGCTACAGCTATGCCGCGTCATATGTGGGCGTCGTCGCCGTGACGCGTGCGTGGACGGGTGGCTTGGCGGGTCGTATTCTAACCGAAAAGGGCAACGAGCTCGTTCGAAGCCATTTTGCGGGTGACTTGAGCTCGCGTCAGTACAATCCCATCGCCGTGATTCCCATCATTCAAAACGATGTGAACCTGGGCGGTATTGCCGCGCGTGCCAACAAGGATGATGCCACGGTCACCGAGTGCTACTTTAAGCCGAGCGTGAGCCTAAAAGGCAGCAGCCAGGGTACCGCGGCTAAGAAAAAGATCCCCTCTTTTGGCGGCGACGGTACCACCAAGGGCGACAGCTATGGTCCATGGGACGACGAGCGCTACACCACGCGTGAGCTGTGGGAGGAGCACGACTACGATTTTTGTGCCGGCACCATGCGCTCGACCGACAACGACGATGCCCTGGGTGGCCAGCACACCAATGAGTGGGCGATGGATTACAAGCTGAAGATTCCCGTGCATGGCCAGAGCGTTAAGGCGACGATCGATTTTCCCGGTGCGGGTACCGCGACCATCGAGGCAACCAAACTTGGTATTGATCAGGCGACCTCGGACCCGTATGCCTTTGCCGTGAGCGCCGTGCTGGCGGGAACGGCTCAGGGCTTGGCCCAGGGCGATACATCGGTGACGTTTAGGCAGGATACCTCCGCAAAGCCCAAGGGCTTGACCGATGCCAACGGCGGTTATCGCTTCATGGGCTGGTTCCGTGAGCCCGATGTGCGTGTGAATCGAATTGGACAAGACAACAGCTGGTTTGACGGCAAGACCGATGCCGATGCTGTGGCTGCCGGCAAGCAGGTCCAGAAGAGCGAGGCACACGAGCATACGTCGACCTATACCGCCGATAATGCCAAGGGGGTCGACGGTTTTAAGGGCAATGACCTGTTTATCGCTTCGTACGAGGCGCAGGTGCTGTTCTATAACGTCCAGGGCGAAACGCTCGATTGCCAGAGCGGCACTGCACACGACAAATCGGGCGATTGGTATCGCTACGGCGCGAAGCTCAACCCCGCCGCTCCTACCGATCGTGGCACGCTGTCTTCCAGCGCCACCTTTATCGGTTGGACAACGAAGCCGAGCGAAGAGGCTCAGATGAACGGTGGCTATGCAGCCATTACCTCGACCCAGCTCGCCGAGCTAAAAAATGCCGGCGCGTTCTATCCTGCCGGTACCGAGATTACCGTGCTTGGCCCGACCGACTTCTATCCGGTGTACAGCGACTACGTCTCGAACATCATGACAGTGTTCGAGGGCAATGAACAGGATGAGCTTGAAGATAAGACCCAGCGTGTCGGCGTGGGCAACACCCATGTCGATGTCCAGACTGCCGAGGATGGGGCCAGCGTTTACACGGTGCAGGTGCGCGGCGTGGACAACAAGCCCTTGTCCGAAGGCGGCTCGCTGCCCGATGGCTACCGCTTCCTGGGTTGGTATGAAAACAAGCAGGCCGCCGACGGGCCCGAGGTCGAGGTGCGCGTAAGCCGCGATCCCAGCTACAAGCTTCCCGCCAGCGTCGATCTGGCCGTTCCGCATACCTATACCGCACGCTTTGAGTATCGCGTGGATTATTACGTCAAGTCGATGACGAACGAAGCCTATAAGGAATCCAGACTCCTCTACTCTGTGTGGAGCGGGTACCAAACCTCGTTTAACGAGCAGGTCGGATCGAGCTACGTGCGAGAGAATATCGTGCACTGGGGTCCCGAGCACGTCTATCACGGACTGAAGGAAAACTATAAGGACGAATGCAATGAGGGGCGCTTTGGGGCAGAGACACTCATCGTGGCGCCTTTGAAGGCGTATTCGCATACGGTCAAAAACGATACAGGTGCGGATACCCGGAAAAACGTCATTGCCGATACGGATTTCCCAGGTTCGGGCACGCTGGATGACGAGTGGGTCGCAGGAGCGCTGAAGTTTTACTTTAGGCCGGCGAGCGAGCGATACCATTTAAATTTCTGGACCCTCGAGCGCCAAGGCGGATACTGGACCTGCGTGGGCAACCCCGTTCAGAGCGAGATTGGCATCGATTCGGAGTATTACATGCGCGCCATGGTGACGACAAGCGTCAGCTTTTATGGCAAGGACGATGTCGCGGTTAAGAGCGTCACGCGACGTTATGAGGCTCCGTTGCTGCTGGGCTCCGATAGCACCTACACCTATAAATATCCGTTTATCCATACCAATCAGACGGTAAACGACAAGCCCGAGGGCGGAAAGAAGGGCGACATCAATCCCAATCTGACACTCGAAGCCTCTCCGACCGATGCCGAGATGGCTGTGCCTGGTTATAAGTTCCTAGGCTGGATTTCGACCGCCGAGGTCCAGAAGGATTCTGCCGTCTGGAAATATATCTATGACGTTACTGGCGACCCCTATGTGACGAGTGACCCGGAGAAAGCGACGCCATACTTGGCGACCGACGCGTCCAAGGTTACCCAGTGCAGGATGCCTATCCCGTGTACGTAAAGTACGACGTTAGCTACACCACCAACCTGCACCGCAAGGGCTTTGACGGAACTAATGGGGTTAACGTACCCAACTGGGATATCAAGCCCACGCTGACCACGCAAGACGACGGGTCTGTGGTGGCTACGGTGAGTCCCGACATTACGACGACGGTGTATGCGGACGGAGCTGGTGGCACCTATCAGCTTAAGAAGCTCGAGATCGAGCTTTCCGACGGAACAGTAAAGAAACTTGAGCCGACGGGCGAGGGCGGCAATACCTATTCCTATCCCGTGGAGCCCGGAAAGCCCTATACGTTTGTGGCCTACTACACGCCCATTGCGGTGGTGTATCATCTCAACGACTCCGACGTTGACGCAAGCTTGCCCAAGAGGGTGATAAGCTCGGTGACCTTAAAGATGGCATGCCGCTGCCAACGTATAACATTGGAGACATCGATGCTGCAACGGGCGCATACAACGCCTTCGTAGGTTGGACGGATAATAAGCCAGAGCCTAGCAGCGGTTATGTCGTTTGGTCGGACGGCGTTTCCATGGTGACTAAAAACACGGTGGTCAACGCCCCCATGGAGCTGTACCCGGTCTACCGTGCCAGCGCGGTAAGTGTCCAATCGAATATCGATGCTAATCTGGATGATCCCTATGCCGTACGCTCCCTTGCGCGTACCGACTCTGGTGATCAGATTTCGCTGGAGGTAAAAGCTGCAACTGAGGTTGTCGGCAAGGACGGCACCAAGTACGACTTTGTCGGCTGGTCGCGTGACTATACATCCGATGGCAACTACACCCTGATGACCGATGAGGAGAAGTATCCCCTCGAGGGTAATGAGCCCTTTAAGAACGTGACCTACACTGCGGTGTACAAGATTGCGCCGTATAAGGTGCGCTATCACGGTATCGACGGGTCGGTCATCTTTACGGCGACCGTCGACTCGGGCGATGAGCGCGCACAAGACGGCAAGTCCGGTTTTATCCACACGGTCGATGTCCCTAAAATGGACGAGAGCGGCAACCCCGTCTATGACAAGGACGGCAACCCCGTGATGGAGCAAAAATCCGTGGCATATGACCCGGATGCCCACTCCAAGATCGTTGCGCTGCTCGATGAGCAGGCGGCCGCCAATGGCGATAAGCGTGAACTCTTCTTGGAATGGCGATATGTGGGTGCCGAAGGTGCTGCGGAGGCTTGGGATACGTTTAAGGACGAGCCGGTCAAGGGCGATATGGACCTGTATCCCGTGACGTATCGCGTGGTTGCCAACGATACGTCTGATGGAAAGCCCGAAAACATGACCGCGCAGCTTAAGTGGCTGCTCGATCCTTCCGCCGCCAACACCGTCGACGACGCCGCCGATAAGGCGCCGTTTAAGGTCTGCTTTGCCAAGCCGTTTATGGGAACGCAGTTGACCGTCACGGTAACGCGGGCAAGCTACGGCCCTGGTGCAGAGGAAGCTCCCGTGGACGGCAAGTTTGTCTCGCTCTACAGTCTGGGTTCGGGTAATGGTTCGTTTGACCTGGCCAACCGTCTGGAGTCCAAGAAGACGGGCGAAGGCGATCAAGGTGCCGGCAACGCTGTGTTTAACTTTGATCAGACTCATACGTTGACGATCGTTAAAAAGACAACCGATGCCAGTGCCATGGGACAAACGTTTCGCTTTAAGGTGACGCGAAAGATGCCGCAGGATTCTTCTGCCGAGACGCGCACGGTCGAGGTGAAAGTTGGCGAGCAACACGACGAAAACGGTGAGGTCTGCTATGTCGGCAGCGTGCAGTTTGCCGCGCTGCGGGCGTCTATACCGTCGAGGAAGACACAGCTTGGGCATGGCGTTACGAGGGCGAGTTGAGTACGGCGCAAAGGCGCCCGGCAAATCTG
>ENA-OQCE01000738-OQCE01000738.1-human-gut-metagenome-genome-assembly--contig:-NODE-738-length-15478-cov-2.876425_pt1 | contig 15478 bp, 18 predicted proteins | sample MGYA00242495_ERZ504572 | MGnify/ENA primary metagenome ERZ504572 (study PRJEB26092, sample SAMD00036228) | human gut metagenome | host: Homo sapiens | study: EMG produced TPA metagenomics assembly of...
ACGGTCGTCTTTATCAAGTGTTTCATATAAATGATTGGCGTCCGGAAACAGCCTGAGCCACACCGTGATCTGTGATCGCGATTGCAGGATGTCCCCAGTCATGCGCACGTTTTACGATATCTTTTACTTCCGACACACCGTCATATCGCTCATTTTCGTATGACAATGAAGTTCTACCCGCTTGATTGGACTTAAATCTTCCCTTTGAACCGTAAAATCACCGATCTTTTTAATTCCTGTTACAGAAGCTATCGTAAGTTCTCCGTCAAATTTATCAATCGTCGTAACTCCTTTGACTTTTACGAACGCTCCTTTTTTTAATTCCCCTAAGATTTCAGGAAGTTGTTCGTTTTTCGCAAACATTTTCACTGTGATCGTGTCTGTAAAGTCTGTCACAGAAAATATAATGATCGTCTTTTCATTCCGGATTTCTCTTGTATCAAAACTGATAATCTTACCGTGTACTGTGATCTCTCCCATTTCTGTGATCACCTGCTCTAAAGAAATAGCTCATCTTCAAAATTACGCCCGTAAATCAGATTCGGATCGTCACCGATCTTAACAGGACGGTAAAAATCTTTCTTTCGGAATTCACCTTTTTTAAATTCTCCCTTTTTCACTCCTCCTGATATTGCCGCCGATGTTCCTTTCCCGTCTCGGGATGATACCGATGCTTTATCCGCCGCATTTTCAGATGAAGTTCTTTTTATCTGATCTTTCTTCTCTTCTCCTTCTGCCTGAGGCGTTTCCCCGCGCTGTCTTGCCCGTCTCTCAAAGATCGCATTGATCTCCTGTTGGATTCTCTGTTCATCATATTCCCTGCTTCCTGTTCTGTCAGGCTCTTTGTAATCTACACGGATCTCTGCCGGAATATGAAATCTTTCTGAATACACTTCCTTTAACAGATCCACTATCTCTTCTTTTCGCCCTGCCGAAACAATCGTATCGAGCAGTTCCAGGCAGACTACATTTTCCGCTTCATAGCGGATATCTGCCTGTGCAAACATATTAGATGCAAGCATACTTTTTTTCTTTCAATTCGAGGATGATACTCTCCCTGTATTCATTCATAAGCGCTTCTGCAGTATACTGTCCCGAGAGCATATATTCCTCCACAATATGCACCGCAACAGCCGTTTTGGCAAATAACTGATCTTTGATACATTGTTCCATCTGAAAAATCTGCTTCTTCTGAATGAGATGTCTGCTGAAAATATATATGTTAAGAAAATCACGTCGCGAGTTCGTCGTGATCTTCTTAACTTCCACATCTGAAAACAACAAACGGACATCATCGTCTGCTCTCAACGTCGGAAATACATGAAAAAATTTTTTATCGTCTTTTACCTGTTCCAAATCAACAGCTCCTATATATTCTTTTACACTGATAACAGTAATACGTATTCTTTTTAGCTCTCTTCATCCGGCATGATCCGAATCTGTCACTTTTTCCAGTTTAAAAGTTCCTGCCGCAATGTTTCCAAAAGTTTTTCTTCTTTTACTTTTTTTATGATCTCGCCTTTTTTGATCAGAAGACCTTCTCCGATCCCTCCGGCGATTCCGATATCAGCTTCTCTTGCCTCTCCCGGACCGTTCACTACACATCCCATAACGGCAACTTTGATATCAAGAGGAATATCCTGAACCATCTTCTCCACTTCGTTTGCCAGACCGATCAGATCGATCTTCGTCCTGCCGCAAGTAGGACAGGATACAACTTCGATCCCGCCTTTTCGCAAACCAAGTGTTTTTAATATAAGCTTTGCGCTTCGAATCTCTTCTGCCGGATCTCCGGTCAAAGAAACCCGGATCGTATTTCCTATCCCCTCGTTGAGGATGATCCCAAGACCTATCGAAGATTTTATATTTCCCGAATAAACCGTTCCCGATTCTGTAATACCGACATGAAGCGGATAAGGACATGCCTTTGCGATCAATTCGTGAGCTTTCACGCACATCAGCACATCGGAAGATTTAATACTCACAACAAGATTGTCATATCCCATTTTTTCGATCATATGCACTTTGTCAAGAGCACTCTCCACGATCCCTTCTGCCGTTACACCGTTGTATTTTTCCAAAATATGCTTTTCCAAAGAACCGCTGTTCACACCGACACGGATTGGTACATTGTACTCTTTTGCCTTATCTACAACAGCCTGAACCTTTTCTTCCGAGCCGATATTTCCCGGATTGATCCTAATCTTATCCGCTCCGTTTTCGATCGCGGCGATCGCCAGCCTGTAATCGAAATGAATATCTGCCACAAGAGGAATATGAATTTGTTTTTTTATTTCTTTCAACGCCTCTGCCGCTTCCATTGTCGGAACCGCACAACGAATGATTTCACATCCTGCCGCCTCCAAACGCAGTATCTGATCTACTGTTTCTTTCACATTTTCTGTCTTTGTATTTGTCATCGATGGATCGTTACCGGATGAGTTCCTCCGATCTTCACATTGCCGATCGCAATTTCTTTTGTGTTTTCCCTGTACATTCTGTTTCTCCTTTTTCCGAACTGTCTTATCGTTTTATTATAACAGAAGAGTTCCGTAAACGGAACTCTTCTTCATCTGATTTGCTGTTACTTCTTTTCTCTTTTGACAAATACAAGCTGATCGCCATATTCACGCTCTGTTAATGTAAGCGTATCTTTCTCTATACTGTAATCATATGTTCCTGAGAGAAGTCCTTCCGCCTGTGTATCCTCAGTGTGAATCGTAAAAACCTTCGTTTTTGTATCCACTTCTGATTGCACCGTCTCAAAAGACTTTTTATCCTCGTCTGTCAGCGTAACTTTTCCGTTACTTTCTATCTTGATCACTTCTCCGCTGTCTTCACTGACCCAAGTTCCCACAAGTGGATTTCCGACAAAGAGTCTCGTCACAAAAAAGACCGCTACGATAACTATAAGTATTGATGATATTGCAACAATCGTTCTCCAAAGCGTACTTCTTTTCTCTTCATTATTTTCTAAAATCATAGATTATTTCGTTTCCCTTCTTTTTCTGTCTCGCTTCGGGTTTTGCACCAAAGCACTCTGTTCTGCATAATTTATTTTCTTTTTTCATTTCTGTCTGACAATCTTAGCGTCGGCAAAAAATTCCGGTACATGGAAACTCGGCACACTCGATAAGATAGGGGAATAAGATGCATAATGTTCGGCTTCTTTTGACTCTGAAATTTTATAAAAATTGCATGTAAAATAGCTTCCTTCTCCTAAATTCAGCGGTCCGTAAATCTTTTCCAAAATTTTAACGGGAACTTTCAATTCTGCCGTCCAGTCATTTTCATGCACTTCTGCATGACATTCAAATCCCACCCGTTCCGCCTCTGTAAAATAAGAACGGTACATCCGTCTGGAACCATATTCCGCATGCAGGACTCCGTTTGCATTTACTGCAAAATTCAAATAATTTTCTTCATTCGCTCTCGAAGAAACCGGCTCGAACATAAGATAAGCTTCCATCACGCTGTCTCTGTAAATCGGGTCATTGATCTCCGTATAAACACGAAGAGGATTCTTTTCTTCACAGATCAGCTTCAAATAGAATGCATCTTGAGGAATAAATCCGATATATCCATACATAGGAGGAAATTTCTCAGTTCCCCATAATGCATTTTCCACACGAAACGGAATCAGATCATCCAACTGCTCTTTTCTTTCTATTATTGCAACCTCTAATTTCATACGATGCACCTCCTCGGCTTTACTACAGAGCACAACTGTTACAGATTAATTATATGTTTATATATAATTTATCAGAAAATTTGTTGTTTTTCAATCCTTCGTATTGCCAATTCAACGCACATCTGCTATAAAATCATTCTCCGCCTAATTTTGATGCCGCAAACCATCCTGCCGCAAATGTCACCACTCCGATCAGCAATGTCACAACAGAGAACGCACTCCAGTCTGTCTTTAACAAAATTGCGATCGGCGATGCGATGATCAGACCGATGATCGCATAATATGCATGGATCTCCGCTTTTGAAAAAATAAATTCGATCAGCTTTGCAATCAGGAAGATCCCGATCACGATCCCGATTCCGAACGGTATCAAAACTTTACACTGCGTCAAAATACCATTTATATCAAAAGCTACAACAGCGTCAATAAATTGATTGATTGTTTTCAGAATCGTATCATAATATCCGAGAAGCATAAGCATCATAGATCCGCTTACTCCGGGAACGACCATCGTTGCAGCCGCAATGATACCAACGCTGAACAACTTGATCATATTTATAATTCCGAAACTTACATCTGCCGCTTTTCCGTTTGTATCCCCAAGCAAAGCCATCAGTATCACTATTCCGAAAAAGATCAAAAATGCGGCGATCTTCCCTGTTGAAACCGAGTGACCTTTCACTTTATTAAAAATAAACGGAAGACTGCCCGCGATCAATCCGCAGAAAGCAAAATTTGTCGGAATCGGATAATTTTCCAAAAGAAACTCAAACAACCTTGAAAGAATAACGATTGCCGCTCCCGCTCCTATGAAAATCGGAATAAGCAGTTTCATGCTGTTCTTAAATTCTGATTTCAGATGCGTGATCGCATGAATCAGTTTATCGTAAAGTCCCATTGCGACCATCATTGTTCCCCCGCTCACTCCGGGAATAATATTCGCAATTCCGACAACCATACCTTGTAACAATTTTTTTATCATTTTCTATGCTCCTATTTTCTTTTTCAGGAAATCAAGAAATATCTTCATCTCCTCATCTGTGCCTATTGTGATTCTAAGATAATCTTTTATCTTAGGATCATTCCAATGCCGCACATAAATTCCCGCTTCTTTTAATTCTTCAAACAATTTAAGCGCATCATATCTCGGATGAGTCACAAACAAAAAATTTGCCTTTGAATCTGTACATTCAAATCCGAGATCTCTGAGTTGCTCTTTTACATTTTCCCGCGTTTGTACTATTTTACTTATATTTGTTTTAAAATATTCCGTATTTTCCAAAGCTGCCGCTCCACATGAGATTGCCGCACAGCTCATTGTATAAGAATTAAACGAATATTTTACATCATTTAAACAACGGATCAATTCCGGATTGGAAACTGCATATCCTATTCGCATTCCCGCCATACTTCTAGACTTTGAAAACGTCTGCGTAACGATCAGATTATCGTAACGGTCAATCAAGCTGATCGCTGACTTTCCTGCAAAATCAACATACGCTTCATCTATGATCACAATATTGTCTCTGTTATGACGCAAAATGTCTTCGATGAAATCCACTTCCTCATAAATCGCCGTCGGGGCATTTGGATTCGGAAAAATGATTCCTCCGTTTACTTTGTAATAATCTTCTTTTACAATTCTAAACTTTCCATCTAATTTCGGGCAGACATACGGAATCCTGTACAAATTTGCCCATACCTGATAAAAAGAATATGTAATATCAGGAAATAATATCGGTTTTTCCGAATTAAAAAACGTAAGGAAGCAAAGCGAAAGCACATCGTCTGATCCGACTCCCACAAAAATCTGATCTTCTCCTACTTTTAATTGATCCGCGAGCGCTTTTATAAGCTTCCCTGAGGTCGGATCCGGATAAAGACGAAATTCATCCTCTTTCAGTTCATCAAAAACCGCTTTCACTTCGGGCGCCGGGGGGTATGGGTTCTCATTTGTATTCAGTTTCACTACCTTTTGCCGCGGCTGTTCTCCCGGAACATACGGATCCACTATACGTATATTATTTAAAAGTTCTTTTCTGACCGTCATTGTCTCTTCTCCCGCACATGGCTTTTTACATTCTTACTATTTATATTCTCCGGCAAGTTCTTTAAATTTCGGCAATGAATTTACGATTGTCTCGTAAGCCACACAATATGCGATACGCACATATCCCGGACATCCGAACGAACTTCCCGGAACGATCAATATGTTATATTTCTTTGCCGCTGCGCAAAACGCCTTTTCATCTTCAACCGGAGATTTGACAAAGAGATAAAATGCGCCTTCCGGTCTGACACATTCAAATCCGAGCTCTTTTAACCCGTTATAAAGCGCCTCTCTGTTTCTGTCATAATAAGAAATATCTGTTTTCGCATTCAAACATGCCTTTACTACTTTCTGCTGAAGTGTCGGGGCATTGACAAATCCAAGAATACGCGTCGCTACACTTGCTGCCGAAATCAAATCTTCGCTGTCTGAAGCTTCACTTGGGATCACAAGATAACCGATTCGTTCTCCCGGAAGAGAAAGCGATTTACTGTAAGAATATCCAACGATCGTATTCGCATAATACTTCGTCAGATAAGGAACTTCCACTCCGTCATATGCCAGCTCTCTATACGGCTCGTCCGAAATAAGATAAATATCCGTTCCGAATTCTTTCTGTTTCTTCTCTAAAATTTCCGCCATTTTTTCAATCGTCTCTTCCGAATATACAACTCCTGTCGGATTATTCGGCGTATTGACGATCACCGCTTTCGTCTTTGCCGTGATCTTTTCTTCAAACTCTGCAAGTTTCGGCTGAAATGTCTCTGTATCAGGTGACACTTCGACAAGCACACCGTCATAATTGCTGACATAACTTCTGTATTCTCCGAAATACGGTGCAAATACGATCACTTCATCTGCCGGATTCAGCAAAGATTTTAAAATAACATTTAATCCTCCTGCCGCTCCGACAGTCATGACGATATTTTTTCCTTCAAATTCTGTGCCGAACCGTTCGTTCAAAGACTGCGCCACCGCTTCGCGCACATCCGCATAACCTGCGTTACTGTTTGTATAACCGTGAAGCGCGATCGGATCTTCCTCATTCAGAAGTTCGATGATCGCATTTTTCACCTCTTCCGGCGCCGGAACGTTCGGATTGCCGAGACTGAAATCAAATACGTTTTCCGCACCGTAAATCTTTGCGAGACGGTTTCCCTCCTCGAACATCGCTCGGATCGCAGAACTGTTTGCCACCATATTTTCCATTTTTTTTGATATCATAGCTGTCACTCCATTTCTTTTACAATTCCTTTTTCCTCAAGAAAAGCCGGTCTATAAGAAAGTTTCGCCTTGCGAAGTCCCTCGGCTCCGGTGTCCTCCTCACGATTCACATATTCATACTCCATACATTCATGCTGTACAAACTGCTGATTGATCATCGGATACGCCCCGTCTACTTCCGCAAACGCTTTTTCAATATGCACGACAAATGTGTCGTCGCTGACCGGTTCTCCGACTGTAAAGGCTACGATCTTTCCGTCTGCTTTTAAAACGCCGCCTTTTAATCCCAACTCTTTATATAAGCGCAAAGAATTCAGCGTCACGCACATCTCTGCATTTTTTTCCGGATCATCTTCACATCCGTTTTTATTTCTCCATTTTAGAGCCATCTGGAAGCAGTCTTCCACATTATCGTCATTTAACGGCTCATAGCTCCAATCCGGATAAAGAGCCTTGAATTTATTGATATGATTCCGCTTCCCATGAAGCTTTTTTCCTGCCAGAGAAGCAAGTTTCTCCGTCTCATACACATAATCTGCCAGATCTCGGTTATACTCGATAAAAAACTTTTTCGGATACCACTTGTCAAGCTGTGCAAACATATGCGGCGTTACATTATACAATATAAAAGGAACGTCTTTCTCTTTGCAATATTCCATAAGAAATTCAAGCGCTTTCTTAACATTCTCCGGTTCTCCCGCCGGATAAGTAAACGAAAGATTTTTCCCGCTGTCTCTAAAAACAAGTGTATCTTCGATGATTGCATACTGTACTTTGTAATGTCTTGACCATAGATATACATTCACAAATGTTCTTTCACAGCTTCTGCTTTGAGCTTTTTCAAAATAAGAGGAAATAATTTCTTTATCTTCCAGTTCCGGCCGTTTAAACGTAGGTTCTGTCATAAATCTTATCCCTCCATTTTTGCAAGCTTCGCTGTTTGATCTGCTGCTATCAGACTGTCGATAATTTCATCCAAATCTCCGTTCAGTATTGTATCTAACTTATGAAGAGTCAGCTTGATCCTGTGATCTGTAACACGTCCCTGCGGGAAATTATATGTTCTGATCTTTTCGGAACGGTCTCCCGTACCGATCTGACTTCTTCTAGCCTCCGCTTCTGAAGCCTGTTGTTTTTCCAATTCCAGATCGTAGAGTTTTGAACGAAGCAGACGGAATGCTTTTTCTTTATTTTGAAGCTGAGACTTCTCCGTCTGGCTGTAAATTACAATTCCCGTGGGATAATGAGTAAGACGGACTGCGGAATCGGTTGTATTGACACACTGTCCTCCGTTTCCCGACGCACGCATAACGTCGATACGAATATCTTTCTCATCGATCACTACGTCAACTTCTTCTGCCTCCGGCATGATTGCAACGGTAATCGTAGATGTATGGATACGCCCGCCGCTCTCTGTTTCCGGAACGCGCTGAACCCTGTGAACTCCGCTTTCATATTTCAATCTGGAATAAGCTCCCTGACCTGTTATCATGAATACGCACTCTTTGAATCCTCCGATTCCGTTTTCGTTCAAAGAGATCATCTCTGTCTTCCATCTTCGGCTGTCCGCATAATGAACATACATACGGTAGATCTCAGCCGCAAAAAGCGCCGCTTCATCACCGCCTGCGCCTGCCCGGATCTCAACGATAACGTTCTTATCATCATTCGGATCTTTCGGGAGCAGAAGGATCTTCAGCTCCTGTTCCAATTCTTCTACACGTTTTCTCGAATCGCTCAACTCTTCTTTCGCAAGTTCTCTCATCTCTTCGTCAGACTCTTCCTCAAGCATCGCCAGACTGTCTTCGATGTTCTGCCTGCACTGCTTGTACTCATTGTAAGCCTCTACGATCGGCGCAAGATCACTTTGCTCTTTCATCAGTTTTCTAAACCTTACAGGATCGTCCGCCACACCCGGCTCCTGTAACTCTCCCATAACTTCTTCATATCGAATTAACAAATCTTCTAATCTGTCAAACATTTCTCTTATCCTTTCCTGTACACCTTATCTGTATACTGTCCTGTATATTTTCTATACACTTTGTAAAACTACCCACTGTCTAAAGCTAATGGGCTTGCGGCAAACTTATTTTCAACTATACATGCCATATACGACGCGGTCAAGTCCTGCAAGATCTTTTTTCACTTCAATATTTTCATACCCAGCCTCTTGAAGCAGCGTTTTTACCGCTTCCGCCTGATCGCTTCCGATCTCAAATATAAGCCATCCGCCGCGCTTTAAATACTGTCTGCTTTCTTTCACGATGATCCGATAAAAATAAAGACCGTCCTCTTTTCCGTCCAATGCCTTGATAGGATCGTGAAATCTGACTTCCTCTTGGAGCCGCTCTATTTCAGATGTCCGTATGTAAGGCGGGTTTGAAAGAATCATATCAAAACTTCCTTCTACGTTTTCAAACAGATCTCCTTGCACAAACTTCGCTTCTATACCGAGCTTTTTCGCATTTTCAACCGCAACAGCCAGCGCTTCTTTTGAAATATCCGAGCCGACGCCGTAAATATCTATTTTTCGTTTCCTTCTTACATAATGCAGCATACTCAAAAGAATGCAGCCTGATCCGGTACAAAGATCAAGAATCCGGACTATTTCCTTATGTTTCTTTTCTTTTTCAAGCAGACACAAAGCCTGTTCTACAAGAACTTCTGTATCCTGACGGGGAATAAGTACATGTTCGTTTACCAGAAACGGAAGTCCCATAAATTCCTGTACCCCGGTAATATGTTGGAGCGGAATCCTCTCTGCCCGCCTTTTGATACACTCTTCATACTGTATTTTTTCTTCTTCAGTCAATTCTTTTTCCGGGTATGCATAAAATACTGCCCTGCTGATCTTTGTCACATATTCTAATAAATACCATGCATCGATCTTTGACTCTTCGACGCATGCCTTTTCTAACAATTCGACGCCCCATGCATACGCTTCTTTATAATTCATTGTTCTTCTCCTGCCACTCCCGCCAGTCAAACACTTTCTCTACCGCACAGATCGCCACTTCGATCATACTGTCATCCGGTTCTTTCGTCGTCATATTTTGAACCCACATTCCCGGCTTACTCAAAAGATTCACAACCGGATTGTCACTGTTGCCTGCCAATTTGATGATTTCATAAGAAACACCTGCAATAAGAGGAAGAAGCGCCAACCTGATAACAATGCGCATCACCTGTGACTGCGCCGTAATAAAAAAGCAAAATATCACACTTACGATCATCACAAAAAAGAGAAAACTTGTTCCGCATCGTTTGTGCTGTTTTGAACTTTTCCTCACATTTTCCACATTCAGTTCTAATCCGTGTTCGATACAGTTAATACACTTATGTTCTGCCCCGTGATACATAAAGGTTCTTTTTATATCTTTTGTCCTTGAAATAAGAAAAATATAAATCAAAAAGATCGCAACACGGATCACACCTTCAAAAACAGTCACCGCAACACGGGATGACGTCACCCGTTTCAAAAGTCCGCTCAGCACATAGGGCAGTATCATAAACAATGCCGCAGCCGCCAGCAACGAAATGACTACCGTAATGTTCATAATGATCTTCTCTTTCTTTTCTCTCTTTTGCGCCTCTTCTTTCGTCAAAAGTTCGCCTTCCTCTTCTTCCTCAAAAAACGAAGCAGAATACATCAACGTCTTCATTCCAAGAACAAGAGAATCCACAAAATTAAATATTCCTCTTATAAAAGGAATTTTCAGAAGAACTTTCCACGGAATCACACTATGATAATCCCACACTTCTGATTCTATCTCTCCATCCGGCTTTCGTACTGCCACAGAATACTTTCCGCCGTTTCTCATCATAATGCCTTCCAGCACTGCCTGTCCGCCAATATTCGATGATCGCATAATTTCCCTGCTTTCTCCTTTACTGTCTGCCGGAATCTTAACTAAGAGAATTGCTTTCTCAGTCTGACCTGTACAGATTTTTAATTACTGAAAAACTAACGTATTCTCAGTAAAGAAAAGAGGCTGAGATGATCCCACCTCAGCCTGCTTCATTCGCTTCTTATTTAATACCGTATTTTTTATTAAACTTATCAACACGGCCGCGTGCCTGTGCTGCTTTCTGCTGTCCTGTATAGAACGGATGGCATTTGGAGCAGATTTCAACGTGGATGTTCTCTTTTGTAGAACCTGTTACAAATGTGTTTCCACAGTTGCAAGTCACAGTTGCCTGATGATATTCTGGATGGATTCCTTCGCGCATGATTTTCACCTCTCTATTTCAAAATAGTTATTATAATCTCTAAACAGCTTCCTCATTGTATCACAAGTTATTTCCTTTTGCAACTATTTTTTAGATAAACTTCTGACGAATAACCTGCTGCACTAATTCTGCATTTGATTTTGTCCTCGAAAACATATTGATCAGATTGTCTGCGGCTTCTTCCGCTTTCATTCCGTTTAACGCCTTCCGGATAATGTAACTTGCTTCTTGTTCCTCTTTATTAAGAAGAAGATCTTCTCTTCTCGTTCCGGAACGCGGAATATCGATTGCCGGAAACACTCTTTTCTCCTGAAGTTTTCGATCAAGCATAAGTTCCATATTTCCTGTTCCTTTGAACTCTTCGTATACGACATCGTCCATCTTACTTCCCGTTTCTACGAGAGCAGTGGCCAGAATAGTAAGACTTCCGCCTTCCCGCATTTTCGGGCTGCTCCGAAAAAGCGCTTCGGACTGTAAAGAGCTGCCGGATCAAGACCTCCCGACAATGTTCGTCCCGATGGCGGAACGGTCAGGTTATATGCCCGTGATAATCTTGTAATACTATCTAAAAGGATCATTACATCCCGGCCATGTTCTACGAGACGCTTTGCCCTTGCGATCAACATCTCCGATACCCTTTTATGATGTTCCGGAAGTTCGTCAAACGTAGAATATATTACCTCTACATTCGGCCCTTCGATCGCTTCTTTAATATCAGTTACTTCCTCCGGCCGTTCATCGATCAGTAATATAAGAAGGTGCATGTCCGGTTCTGTTTTCTGTACCGAAAGCGCAACTTCTTTTAAAAGAGTTGTTTTTCCCGCTTTCGGCGGAGAAACGATCATCCCTCTCTGACCTTTTCCGATCGGCGAAATCAAATCCATAATCCGCATCGCCGTACTGCTTCCCGGCTGTTCCAGACGGATTCTGTCTTTTGGAAATATCGGCGTCAACTCTTCAAAGTTCGGTCTTTTCGCAGCTTCCGCCGGGTGATATCCGTTGACTGTAGTTACATAAAGAAGGGCGCTGAATTTTTCACTCTGCGTTTTAATCCTTGTATTTCCAGACAATATATCTCCTGTTTTAAGTCCGAACCGGCGGATCTGTGCAGGTGAGACATATACGTCATTTTCTCCCGGAAGATAGTTGTCACTTCTGATAAATCCAAAACCGTCGGGCATGACCTCTAATATTCCGCTTACCGAGCATCCGCTGTCAAGCTGTTCCATATCTGTCTCCGGCTTCTTATCCTTCGCCTCTCTATGTTCCTTATTTTCTTTCAATTCAGAAGCTGCTTTTTCCTCTCTATTTTGATTTTGCATTTCTTTCAAATGCTCCTGCGAACTTTCTTTTTGTTCCGAAAGCTTCTCCTGATCTTCCTGCTCGTCAAGAGAGATCATCGCTTCGATCAAATCTGCTTTTTTTAATGTAGAAACGCCTTTCATTTTTCTCGCTTTTGCCAACTCTTTTAATGTTGCCAGCGGGAGAGATTCATATTTTTCTCTTGTCATAATCCAACCCTTTCATGAAATATAAGAAATATAAACAAATCGGTTTCTTCAATTTTTTCTAAATGCTCCGGGAATCACTGTCTGAATTGACATAAAATTGATGAATTCACTAAACATGTGTACTTATTATACATTTCGTTCATGCCCTTGTCAAGACGGGGGGAGAAGTGCTATGATAATAGCATATGTGCAAAACGATAATTACAAGCGAGGTAATCAAAATGTCAAATAGCGAAAAAGCACTTCAGATGCATGAACAATGGAACGGGAAACTGGAAACAACAGCAAAAGCCCACGTCAATTCCCGCGAGGATCTTACGATCGCTTACACTCCGGGAGTAGCGGAACCGTGTAAAGTTATCGCAAAAGATCCGGAAGCCGCATACAAATATACAATCAAATCCAACACTGTAGCAGTCGTTTCCGACGGAAGCGCCGTACTTGGCCTCGGAAACATCGGCGCTCTTGCCGCAATGCCTGTTATGGAAGGAAAGGCCGTACTTTTCAAAGAATTCGGCGGTGTCAATGCAGTACCGATCTGTCTTGATACCCAAGATACAGAGGAGATCATCCGTACTGTCGTAAATATTGCTCCGGCATTCGGAGGAATCAATCTGGAAGACATCTCGGCTCCCCGCTGTTTTGAAATCGAAACACGTTTAAAAGAACTGCTTGATATTCCTGTTTTCCATGACGATCAGCACGGAACCGCTATCGTCGTACTTGCCGGAATCATCAACGCCCTGAAAGTAACCAAAAAAGAGAAGGAGACATGCCGCGTTGTCGTAAACGGAGCCGGCAGCGCCGGAGTTGCGATTACGAAACTTCTTTTAAATTACGGTTTCAAAGACATTACAATGTGCGATATTAACGGAATCATCTCAAAAGATTCAGAGAACTTAAACTGGATGCAAAAGGAAATGGCAAAAGTGACTAATTTAAAAAATGCTTCGGGAACTTTGGCCGACGCTTTAAAAGGCGCAGATATTTTTGTCGGTGTTTCCGCTCCCGGCATCGTCACAAAAGACATGGTTGCTTCTATGAATAAAGATGCCATTTTGTTCGCTATGGCGAATCCTGTTCCCGAGATCATGCCTGATCTTGCCAAAGCCGCAGGTGCGAAAGTCGTCGGAACGGGACGTTCGGATTTTCCGAATCAGGTAAATAACGTAGTAGCTTTTCCGGGTATCTTTAAAGGCGCTTTAGAAGGCCGTGCTTCTCAGATCACAGAAGAAATGAAACTCGCCGCTGCAAAAGCGATCGCCGGACTTGTCCCGGATGAAGAACTTTCCGAAGATAATATTTTACCTCAGGCATTTGACCATGTGTTGCGGAAACAGTCAGCCGCGCAATAAAGGAATTGATTTAATGGCGCCTGTTTTTTCACAGTTTCAGCCAGATGGGGAACGTTATCGTTCCCTGAATCTCTATCTTAAGAAACTGTTCGGAGAAAAAGTATATAAGGTCACTTTAAACGGAGGGATGACATGTCCGAACAGAGACGGACATATCGGAACCGGCGGATGTATTTTCTGCAGTGCGATGGGATCCGGTGACTTTGCGGGAAACGCTTCGCTTTCTATTACCGAACAACTAAGGGAAGGCAAAGACGCAATCAGAAAAAAGCGCCCCGTACGCAAATTTATCGCTTATTTTCAAGCGTTTACAAACACTTACGCTCCTGTAGATCATCTTGAAAAAATATTTACCGAAGCAATAAACGATCCCGATGTCTGCGCTCTCTCAATCGCCACCAGACCCGATTGTCTGCCTCCTGCCGTACTTGAGCTGCTTGGCAGATTAAACCGGATCAAACCTGTCTGGGTAGAGTTGGGACTTCAGACGGTCAATTCCGAAACGGCACGTTTCATCCGGCGCGGATATCCGACGGATGTATTTGATCATGCGGCGCACCGGCTTCGTATGCTTGGAATCACTGTCATCGTTCACGTCATCCTCTTTCTTCCGTACGAAACGAAAGAAATGATGTTCCATACGATCGATCATTTGAACAAACTTGATATTCAGGGGATTAAACTGCAGCTTCTTCATATATTGAAAGGAACAGATCTCGCAGCCGTTTACGAAAAAACACATTTTCACGTACCTGATATGGAAGAATATATCGAACTGCTCGGGTCATGTATCGCAAAACTGCGCCCTGATATCATTGTTCACAGACTGACAGGAGACGGACCTAAAGAACTTCTTATCGCGCCGTTATGGACAAGCGCAAAACGAACCGTCTTAAATCGGTTTCATCAATATTTAAAGCAACAAGACATTTGGCAGGGAAAGGATTATCATGTCTGAAACATTTACACTGTATAAACTAATCATACTCTATATGCTGAACAAAGTTGATTTTCCGCTCACCACTTCCCAGATATCGGAATTCGTACTGGATAAAGGGTACACAACTTATTTTAAATTGCAGGAGCAATCTCCGAACTGACGCAGTCCGAGCTGATCCGCACCGAGACAACCCACAATCGGACTCTCTATCATCTCACAGAGAGCGGTGCGGAAACGATCCATTATTTCAGCAATAAAATTTCATCCGCCATACGCAAGGATATCGACGATTTTCTGACCGAAAAACAATATGACTTAAAAGAAGAAGTATCTGTAAAAGCCGACTACTATCTAAACACAAATCAGGAATACGAAACAAGATGTCAGATCGTAGAAAACGGTTTCAGCCTGATCGACTTAAAATTAACTGTTCCGACTGAAAAAAGAGGCTAAAGCCATCACAAATCACTGGAATTT
>ENA-OQCE01000740-OQCE01000740.1-human-gut-metagenome-genome-assembly--contig:-NODE-740-length-15473-cov-1.535970_pt1 | contig 15473 bp, 18 predicted proteins | sample MGYA00242495_ERZ504572 | MGnify/ENA primary metagenome ERZ504572 (study PRJEB26092, sample SAMD00036228) | human gut metagenome | host: Homo sapiens | study: EMG produced TPA metagenomics assembly of...
CGGATAGACAGCCCATTTGTGATAGTTGCCAATAGTGTAATATTCTCCTGTGGCAGAAACAGAAAACGAAGTTCCGGTTGCCCAGTTTTTATTCAGTGAAAAATAAAAACTGGCTGTCTGTTCATTAAGTTTGGCTTCTGTATTTTCGGTTTGTATATTACCTGTTACATTATTATATGTTTGAAAATCATAATCTTTTGCATAACGGTAGGCTACTCCGTAACCGATACCCCAGTTGTTTGTCAGATTATGTTTCTGGTCTGCATAAATTGAATAGCGGTCTATTCGCTGGCCACCAGTTAGTGTGTATGAACTTTTGTTTTTATCAGATAGTTTGGGTGAACATGGTCTGGTTATTGTCTGATGTGTAGCGTGTGTAATCGCCGCCTACTTCCAAACCGATACCAGAACTGTACAGCACCGTTATATTGTTCATCTTATTGTCCGTGAACTTATCAAGGCTGGACTGCTGAAAACTTCCGTCTGCTATGCTGCGGTTATGCCCGTCAGGTGTAAAACTTCCCGTGTAGGCTACATTCAGATGATTCTTTTCGTTGATGTTATATTCCAAAGCAGTTCTCACATTGTGCATCCAGCTTTTGGAACTCAGTTTCTCGTCCTGTGTTATTTCATATACATTGTCGTTCAAGGTGTGTCTGGAGAACAGTTCTGTATATTCCATAGTTTGGATATTGTCTGCTCCATACATTACATCTAAAGTGAGTTTTGGAGTGGAGAGGCGGAAATTTCCGTTTGCGCCACCACTGCTGAAATATCTGTTCTGATAATTGGTACTCACTTCACCCTGAAAGGAATAGTCGTGTGAGCGTTTTATTACCACATTGATAACTGCTCCGCGTACATGAAGTTCCGGAGGGGCACTGTACATTACTTCCGCTTTTTCCACACGATTTACAGGAGTATTGCGTAATAATGTTTCCAGCTGTTCAGAGGTCATAGTGTAGGCTTGCCGTTCATCACTATTGTGAGAGAATTTGCTCCGGCAAGAGAAAGAATTCCATTTTTTTCCTGTACTCCCGGCAGTTTGATTATGGCTTCGTAAGCATTATTTACGGACTGCTTTTCTGATAGTGCGGAAAGGTCATAGCCAAGCCGTCCGTTTTCTACCTTAACCAATGGTCTTTCTCCCTTTATTACCACTTCGTCCAGATTATAGTCTTTCTGCTCCAGCGTAATGATGCCTGCATCTGCTGTCTGCCCCTTTACCTGTTTGGTTGGTAAAGCAGGTGTTGAACTATGAGCAAATAACCGTCCGGCTCCTGCTCCAACGTAAATGTACCGTCAGCCGCAGATATGGCTGCTCCTAAATAGGTGGAATCCGGCAACTGCATGACAATCGTAGCACCTTCTATCGGTTGCTGTTTTGTATCTATTATTTTCCCTGTTGTCTGACTAAAGGCAGATATTGAAAGACCTGTACAAATCAAGAAACCTGTCATGACCCTTTTACATTCCATAAATATGTGTTTATTTACTGACAATCTTTCTATTAAATTCAAGATAATTCTTAGAAACTGTTTTGAATTAATCAAAGAATAATGTTATAGGCATTTCCGAAATTCAAAATCAGCAAGTCAATCGGAAAAATATTATATCTTTAAAAGTAGCAAGCAATACAGTTATGACACAGTATCCAACCGATCTGACTGAAAAACAATGGCAAGTTTATAAAAAAAGATTTAGAACTGCAAGAAAGGAAACGGAAACATCCGCTCAAAGAGATAATATTTCCACACATGTGGAAACCATTGAACGGTTACAGGATAAAATTCAGACCATGCAGAGTGACCACCATAGGGAACTAATGAAGCTGGAGGCAAAGCACCAATCCGAACTTAACCGCAAGGAAGCTGTGCATACGGAGGAAACAACGAGGCTCAAAACAAGCGATATCTTCCGTAAGGCAGTAAACAACATCATTCGTTTGGCAAGGAACTATTACAAGCCCTGTTTTGACCGGAGCATGTATCAGACATTAAGAGTGTCCTCAACCTGTTCGGTGACAACAAACAACCACATCGTACAACCAGAGATTTCCTGTATATCACTGCCAAGCAAAAAGGGAATTTGGATAACCGGGAACGAATCAAAGCTAAACGGGAAGCCGATAACGTGGTGGAGGGAGATTATGACCAGCAACAAAAGAGGAGCTTTTCTATGCGAAGATAATAATTGATAGGATGTAATCAGCAATAATCGTAAGATTTTGATGCACAACCGAATAATAATAGTAACTTTGTAAACGAATTAAAGAAAAATATGCCTAAGAACACAAATATACAAATGATTGACAACTTGGCGAATAACTTTCATGGTTACGCGGTATTGCTTCGCAAAATCAAGCAAAGGGTGCTGATTGCCCAGCAACGGGCAATTTATGCCGCCAACGAAGAAATGCTCAGGATGTATTGGGACGTGGGCGAGATGTTACAAAAAAGCCAAGACGCTGACGGTTGGGGCAAGAAACTTTGCAACGCTTATCCGTGGATTTGAAGAACGAGTATTCCGAAATAAAGGGCTTCTCTGTACGCAATATGCAGTGTATGATACAATTTTTCAATGAATATAATCAGGAGCACCACCTTTCACTTCCTATCAAACATTTGGGATGGGTTCACAATCTCATACTCTTGCAGCAAGTCAAGGACATTCGGCACGCTATTGGTACATGGTACAGAGCATCACCTCCCATTGGTCAAAACGTTATCTGCAAGAAGCTATCAAACTGGATGATTACGGCAAACATGGAGCGTTGGCAAACAATTTCAGTGAAACCCTGCCTATACCAGAGGCAAACGATGTGAAATCCATGCTCAAAGATCCGTATATATTCGATATGCTGACTTTCACAAAAGAATACAATGAGCGTGATGTGGAAATAGGATTGGTCAAGCATGTAGAAAAATTCCTTGTGGAAATGGGAGCCGGCTTTGCTTTCATGGGGCGGCAGTATCACATAGAGGTGTCGGGCGATGATTACTATATCGACATATTAATGTATAACGCATTTTTGCATAGATATTTAGTGATTGAGTTGAAAGACACGGAGTTCATACCGGAATATATCGGTAAACTCAACTTCTACTGTTCTGCTGTGGATGACATCCTTTGCCGAGAGGGAGATAACCGAACGATTGGATTGTTGCTTTGCAAAAGCAAAGACCGTATCAAGGCTGAATATGCCTTGCGTGATCTTCAGAAGCCAATCGGCATATCCGACTACGAATTGGGGCAAGTCCTGCCGAAAGACTTCCATGGCAGTCTGCCTACGATTGAAGAAATTGAGAAAGAATTAGCGTTTGACAGTCAATGAAATGAACTTATCAATCTCTTACATACATCAGGATTAAACAGTTCTACCCCTAACTATGAATCGCCAGGCTTGATATCCAATATAAAATCATTCCAAGAACCGCTATTTTCTTTTATCCCGATGAAGCTATTGTCCAACTCTTTTTTAAAATCATCATCTATATAAACAAGTGTTTCATCATTCAATATTTTAGACAGTTTAATAGAATCCTCCTTTGTCCATACCTCTTGCGCACAAAGAATAATCCGCAATAAATCAATATACTGAGTACCTATACCTACATTCATTTTCAATTTGTTTGTTAAATTTGAATATATGTATAATACATTATTCTGTCCTTCCCCATAAGCATAGCATTCCATTGGATAGGATAATCCGATATTGGGACTTATATTAAAATTCAAATCATAGAATATTCCTGTATAGCTTATTCCAGTTCGATTTGTATGGAAAGCATTAAAGCGTTTATTGATAAATGTATTGATTTGAAGATTGGTCTCATGCTTTGTTGCAAATGCGACAGGTATTCTGTTTAATTCATTATCATAAATATGATTCTCTGCTTTGGTTCCAGAAAAGGTTATGCCTATATTGCTTCTCAGATATGTATTATCATTCCAAGATAAAGTATGTGCCATTCCAATTGCTCCTTTTTGGAAGTCAGCCTTCTGTTCTTGTCTTTCCATAGATGTTTCCCATTGTTTAGGGTCATCTTCCGGTCTTTGAATTATTTTATCCAAGAGTCCGATACCCCAAAATGTGAAAGTTCCCAATTTTTTTGTTGGCAAGTTTATCTTAAAAGCCAAATCCTGATAATTAAGCCCCTCGTCAGAACCACTAATCTTATCTGCCAAACCAGAATATGAGTAACGGTAATTAAAGAGGTACGAACTTCCACTTTTCTTATTTATTGGTCCTTCTGATGATAAATCAAAACCCCAAATGCCTAATTGAACAGCATGTACAAAATCCGTAGTATTGCCATTTCGCATTTTCATATTAAAAATTCCAGACAACGAATTAGAATACTCTGCTGGATAAGCACCATAATAGAAATCCGAATTTGCCATTGTCTGTAAACTTAATTATTTATCCTGTATTTTTCTTTTCCCATGATAAGTTGTCATCCAATAAACACAATGTTTCCATGACTTCCTGGATCGATGCAGTCATTTCAAAATCAAGAGAATACCGAGCGAACGGATAAGATACACTGTTTTCAACCTCAAATTATACGGAAAAACCCATACCTTTTTTATACCTTTGCCCCCAAAAGAAAACAACAGACATGGAACTATTCAATAAAATGATTGCCGCAGCCCTGAAGGTTTCCGTACATCAAGTAGACAATACATTATCTCTACTGGGCGGGGGAGCTACCATCCCTTTCATAAGCCGATACCGGAAAGAGGCAACCGGAGGGCTGGACGAAGTACAAATAGGCGAAATTAAAGACAGAAATGACAAGTTGTGTGAACTGGCCAAGCGAAAAGAAACCATTCTTTCTACCATAGAAGAACAGGGCAAACTGACAGAAGAATTGCGCAAACGCATTGAACAGAGTTGGGATGCCACCGAAGTGGAAGACATATATCTGCCCTATAAGCCGAAACGTAAGACCCGCGCCGAAGCGGCACGGCAAAAAGGACTGGAACCGCTTGCCACCTTACTGTTATTGCAACGCGAAAAACATCTGGACAGCCGTCTCCCCGCTTTTGTGAAAGGAGATGTGAAAGACGAAGAGGATGCGCTGAAAGGCGCGCGCGACATCATAGCCGAACAAGTGAGCGAGGACGAGCGCGCCCGCAACCAACTGCGCAACCAATTTTCCCGACAAGCTGTCATCACCTCCAAAGTGGTGAAAGGCAAAGAGGAAGAAGCCGCCAAATACCGCGATTATTTCGATTTCAGCGAACCTTTGAAACGCTGTTCCTCCCACCGTCTGCTGGCTATCCGCCGGGGAGAGTCGGAAGGCCTGTTGAAAGTAAGTATAAGTCCTGATGACGAAGAGTGCGCCGGACGGCTGGAACAAATGTATGTCCGTGGCAACAATGAATGCAGCCGCCAGGTAGGCGAGGCAGTGCGTGATGCGTACAAGCGGCTTCTGAAGCCTTCCATCGAAACCGAATTTTCAAGCCTTGAGCAAGGAGGAAGCCGACGAGGAGGCAATCCGCGTCTTCGCCGGAAACCTGAGACAGCTTCTGCTGGCTCCTCCTTTGGGACAGAAACGGGTCATGGGAGTTGATCCCGGCTACCGTACCGGATGTAAAATAGTCTGTCTGGACGCACAAGGCTCTTTGCTGCACAATGAAACCATTTATCCGCATCCGCCCAAGAATGAATACTCACAGGCAGCCCGCAGCATCGTGAAATTGGTAGAACAATATCAGATAGAGGCAATCGCCATAGGCAATGGCACCGCCAGCCGTGAGACAGAACAATTCATCACTTCACAACGCTATGACCGTGAATTGCAAGTATTTGTAGTAAGCGAGGACGGAGCATCCATTTACTCGGCCTCGAAAACCGCCCGAGACGAGTTCCCTGAATACGACGTGACCGTGCGTGGAGCCGTATCCATAGGCCGCCGGTTGATGGACCCGCTGGCCGAACTGGTGAAAATAGATGCCAAATCTATCGGAGTGGGACAATACCAGCATGATGTGGACCAGACTTTATTGAAGAAATCATTGGACCAGACAGTGGAAAGTTGTGTGAACCTGGTAGGTGTGAACCTCAATACCGCCAGCCGCCATCTGCTGACTTATATATCGGGGCTAGGTCCTGCCTTGGCTCAAAACATTGTGGATTACCGCACCGAGAACGGGCCTTTCAGTTCACGCAAGGAGTTATTGAAAGTACCCCGGATGGGAGCGAAAGCGTTTGAGCAATGCGCAGGGTTCCTGCGTATCCCACAAGCGAAGAATCCGCTGGACAACTCGGCCGTGCATCCCGAAAGCTATCCCATAGTGGAGCAGATAGCCAAAGACCTGAACTGCACCGTAGACGAACTGATAAAAAGCAAAGAACTGCGCAGCCGGATTGATATCAAGAAGTATGTCACCCCGACAGTGGGGCTTCCCACCCTGACAGACATCATGCAGGAATTGGACAAGCCGGGACGCGACCCACGGCAACAAATCCAAGTTTTTGAATTTGACAAGAATGTAAAGACCATAGAGGATTTGACTGAAGGAATGGAACTGCCCGGCATTGTGAACAATATTACCAACTTCGGTTGCTTTGTAGATATAGGAATCAAAGAGAAGGGTCTGGTGCACGTATCACAACTGGCCGACAAATTTGTGAGCGACCCCACCACCGTAGTCAGCATCCATCAGCATGTACGGGTGAAAGTGATGAGCATAGACCTAGAGCGCAAGCGCATCCAGCTCACTATGAAAGGATTGAATCAATAATTGCAACAAGGTAAAAAAGAATATGGAAGAAGATATAGAAACCTGCGGGTGGTTCGTTTTTTATAAGGATCAGCTGCTGATAGAGAAAAAGAACGGAATGTACACCATACCTTTCGGAACAGAGCCTCCCATGCCTGTTCGGTGGGAAGCACTATCCACACCATCGGAGAGATAGAGGGACACACTGCCAAAACTTTCTCCGTACACGCCCCGGTGCCCGGCTGCGAAAATGACCGCCACCTGATGATGGATCTCCGGAGTTCATACGACGTATTGCCTTGGGAAGAGTACAATGTGGGTGGCAAAGCCTTCCAGATACTGAATTGGGACAAGAACAGCCGCTATTGCCCCATGTGCGGCGTGCCTACCGTACAGATTTCTCCAATTGCTAAAAAATGCCCCCAATGTCGTCAGGAAATTTATCCGCGCATCTCTCCTGCCATCATTGTATTGATACGCCGGGGAGACAGCATACTGCTGGTCCACGCCCGCAACTTCCGGGGAACTTTCAACGGTTTGGTAGCCGGCTTTCTTGAACCGGGCGAGACTTTGGAGGAGTGTGTGTACCGCGAGGTACTGGAAGAAACAGGACTCCATATCAAAACCTGAAATATTTCGGCAGCCAGCCGTGGCCTTATCCCAGCGGAATCATGATAGGCTTCACCGCCGATTATGAAAGCGGAAACATCAAACTACAACAAGAAGAACTGAGTGCCGGCGCTTTCTATACCAAAGACAACTTGCCGGAGATACCCAAAAAGCTGAGCCTGGCAAGAAAACTGATTGATGCGTGGCTGGAGGAAAAGGATCATTTATAGAACGAGATGAGTCATGTTCCATCCATAAATACCTATTTATCGCTTGCAGAACTTAAAAATGTACTATCTTTGCAATATGGAATGGTTAAATAGCTTATTTTTTGAACACACGCCTTTACAGGCGGTTGTAATCCTCTCGATTATCATTGCCGTAGGGCTCGGTTAGGTAAAATCCACCTGTTTGGCATTTCATTGGGAGTTACCTTCGTCTTTTTTGCCGGTATTCTGGCCGGACACCTGGGATTCTCAATCGATCCGAATATGCTGAATTACGCCGAGAGTTTCGGTCTTGTGCTTTTTGTATACGAACTGGGCTTGCAGGTAGGTCCCGGCTTTTTCAGTTCATTCCGTAAAGGCGGCGTACAGCTCAATATGCTGGGCATAGGCGTTATTCTGACAGGTACGGTCATGACGGTGCTTTTCAGCAAACTGGGAGGCATACCGATGAGCGATATGGTAGGCATCCTTTGTGGAGCCACCACCAATACTCCCGCTCTGGGGGCCGCCCAACAGACATTGAAACAAATGGGGGAACCCGCCAGTGGCGCTGCGTTAAGTTGCGCCGTAACCTATCCGCTGGGAGTGGTAGGTGTTATTCTGGCCATGCTGCTGGTACGCAAATTATTTGTCCGTCCCTCAGATATCGACATTCACGAGCACGAGGACACCAATCAGACATTCATTGCCACCTTCAAAGTGCACAATCCCGCCATTTTCAATAAAAGCATAAAAGAAGTAGCTTTATTAAGCTATCCTAAATTTGTTATCTCCCGTTTATGGCGGGAAGGCACGGTAAGCATCCCCACTTCAGAAAAAATACTGAAAGAGAATGACCGCCTGCTGGTTATCACCACGAAAAGGACGCTCCCTCGCTCACGATTCTTTTCGGCGAACAGGAAAACCAGGATTGGAATAAAGAAGACATCGACTGGAATGCCATAGACAGCCAATTGATTTCCAAACATATCGTTATCAGCCGCCCCGAAATAAACGGGAAAAAACTAGGCTCTTTACGTCTGCGCAACAGCTATGGCATCAACATCAGCCGTGTGATGCGCAGCGGGGTACAACTGCTTGCCACACCGGCTGATCCTCCAACTGGGCGACCGGCTGACCGTAGTGGGAGAAGCCAAAGCCATAGAGAATGTGGAAAAAGTATTGGGCAATGCGGTTAAAACGTTGAAGGACCCTAATCTTGCCGCCATTTTTATAGGTATTGTACTGGGATTGATACTAGCTCCATCCCTATCGCCATCCCCGGCATCAGCACTCCCGTTAAATTAGCCTGGCAGGCGGACCTATCGTAGTAGGAATTCTTATCGGATGCTTTGGCCCCCGTTTCCACCTCATCACTTATACCACCGGAGTGCCAACCTGATGCTGCGCGGTATCGGGTTATCCCTCTATCTGGCTTGCCTGGGACTGGATGCAGGCGCACATTTCTTCGAGACAGTGATGCGCCCCGAAGGAGCCATCTGGATAGCTGTAGGCTTCGCCATCACCTTTATTCCGGTAGTCATTATGGCATTAGTGGCCTCCGCATAAGCCACCTCGACTTCGGAAGCACCTGTGGCATGCTGTGTGGAAGCATGGCAAACCCTATGGCATTGAACTATGCCAATGACACGTTACCCGGTGATAATCCGGCAGTGAGTTATGCCACCGTATATCCGCTGTCCATGTTCAGCCGGGTCATTATAGCCCAATTAATACTTATGTTTTTTATATAATTTCCAGCTATGAACGCTTATAATTCTATCACACCGGAAACCATACAGGAAGATATGCGATACCTGCAACTGCTGTCGCATAGTTTCCCCACTATAGCCGATGCCAGTACGGAAATAATCAACCTGGAAGCTATTCTGAACCTGCCTAAAGGTACAGAACATTTCCTTGCCGACCTGCACGGAGAGTACGAGGCATTCCAGCATGTATTGCGGAATGCTTCCGGGGCCATCAAAAGAAAAGTAAATGAAATATTCGGCAATACCCTGCGCGAGAATGAAAAAAAAAGAACTATGTACGCTGATTTATTATCCGGAACAAAAACTGGATCTGGTAAAAGCAGTGGAAACGGATTTGGACGACTGGTATGTCATCACGTTGAACCAACTGGTACGTGTATGCCAGAATGTATCCTCCAAATATACCCGTTCCAAAGTGCGGAAGTCGCTTCCCAAAGAATTCTCGTATATCATTCAGGAGTTGTTGCACGAAAACTCAATGGTTCCCAACAAACAGGCGTATATTAATGTCATCATCAGCACCATCATTTCTACCCGCCGCGCCGATGACTTTATCATTGCCTATGCAACCTCATCCAACGGCTCACCATAGACACACTGCATGTGCTGGGTGATATATTCGACCGTGGCCCTGCCCCCCACCGCATTATGGACATATTATGCGATTATCATAATTTCGACGTACAATGGGGAAACCATGACATTTTATGGATGGGAGCCGCAGCCGGCAACGACTGCTGTATGGCAAACGTGCTACGCCTGGCCATGCGTTATGGCAACCTTGCCGCTCTGGAGGACGGATATGGCATCAACCTTCTGCCCCTGGCCACCTTTGCCATGGAAACATACGCTGATGATCCCTGCACCCTGTTCGGACCGAAAGTAGAGAAAGAAGACTGTACGTACAATGCCAAGACGCTGCGCATGATAGGCCAGATGCACAAAGCAATCAGTGTTATCCAGTTCAAGCTGGAAGCGGAGATTATCAGGCGCCGCCCCGATTTCGAGATGGACGACCGTATGCTGCTACACCGTATAGACTTCGAGCGTAAGACCATCACAATGCCCAATGGAAAAGAATATGAGCTGAAAGACAGTTTTCTTCCTACGGTAGATCCTGCCGATCCTTATAAGCTGACAGACGAAGAACGGGAAATTATGAACAAACTCCATCGTTCATTTGTCAGCAGTGAGAAATTGAAAAAACATATCCGCTGCCTGTTCCGTTACGGATGCATGTACACGGTGAGCAACTCAAATCTGCTGTTCCACGCCTCCATTCCCTTGAATGCCGACGGTACGCTGAAAGATGTGTCCATAGCCGGAAAAACGTACAAGGGAAAAGCCTTGCTGGAAAAAGTAGGGCATTTGATCCGTACCGCCTTCTTCGCTGAGGAAGACAACGAGGACAGACCCTTTGCCGTAGACTATGTATGGTACTTGTGGTGTGGCAAAGACTCCCCTGCTTTCGACAAAGACAAAATGGCTACTTTTGAACGTTACTTCTTAAAAGAGAAAGAGTTGCACAAGGAAGTGAAAGGTCACTATTACAGCCTGCGCAATGAAGAAAAAGTATGTGACATGCTGCTGGACGAGTTCGGCGTGATAGGAACACACCGCCATATCATCAACGGGCATGTACCCGTAAAAACCATCCAAGGTGAGAATCCGATAAAAGCAAACGGCAAGATGATGGTCATAGACGGAGGATTCTCTAAAGCGTACCATTCGGAAACCGGAATTGCCGGATATACACTGGTATACCATTCGCGCGGATTCCAACTGGTACAGCACGAACCGTTCACCTCAATGCAAAAAGCCATTGAAGAAGGGCAGGATATCAAATCGAGCACCCAGATAGTAGAAATGAGCACCCAACGCATGATGGTAAAAGGACACTGACAAAGGACGGGAACTGGTGACACAGATCAACGATTTAAAGAAATTGCTGATGGCCTACCGGACAGGACTTATCAAGGAGAAATCCATATAAACAGATTATCCGCAATCATACTACCGGATAATAAATGAAAGTTTATTGCCCCCTATGATTGCGGATAAAAAATAAAGCCCGTATCAGACTCACGTCTACCGGGCTTTTGGATTACCGAACAAAAATATCGTTATACAATCTTGTTCATCGCCGAATCAGGGAAAACCACCGTCGGCTTGAACGATTTAGCTTCCTCAAAATCCATCATGCGTATGACATGATAATCACAATGTCACCCACCTGTACTTTCCGGGCAGCAGCCCCATTCAGACAAATACATCCCGAACCGCGCTCACCCTTAATAATATAAGTTTCAAACCTCTCGCCGTTATTATTATCCACAATGTGCACTTTCTCGCCGGCAATCATGTTGGCGGCATCCATCAAGTCCTCGTCAATCGTAATACTACCCATGTAATTCAAATTGGCTTCCGTTACACGGACACAATGCAGTTTCGACTTTAATACCTCAATCATCATAATTCTAATGGTTAACGATCACTATCCCTTATATTTTATATTATCTATCAAACGTACCTCTCCGCAAAATACCGTAATGCAACCTACTGCATAATCCGTATCTTCCCAATCCGTTATTTTCTGAAGCGTAGTGCCGTCTACTATTTCAAAATATTCCAGACGCAAACCCGGAGCGGCAGCAATCGCATCTTCTACAAACTTCTGAGTCTCAGCGACCGGATGAGATTTTGCAAAAGTACAACTCTTAAATAAAGTCTGCGAAATATTCAGCGCATGCTCTCTCTCCACCGCAGAAAGCCGTGCATTGCGGCTGCTCAATGCCAGCCCGTCTTCCTCACGCACAATAGGACAACCTACAATTTCCAGTCCGTTGAACCCTATCTGTTTCACCATTTCACGAATAATAGCCAACTGCTGGAAATCTTTCTCACCGAAATAAGCACGGGTAGGATTTACAATCATAAACAGCTTGCTCACTATCTGGCATACTCCATTGAAATGTCCCGGACGGAAACGGCCTTCCATCACTGTGTCCAACGGCGCATAGCTGAACTGCCGGGTATCAGGCTCAGGATAAATCTCTTCTACAGACGGAGCAAAAACAAAAGCCGCCCCTACTTTTTCCAACAATTCACAATCGGCATCCAATGTACGCGGATATTTTGCCAAGTCATTTTTGTCGTTAAACTGGGTAGGATTCACAAAATCACTTACCACCACTACATCATTTTCTGCAACAGCACGTTTCACCAACGAAGCGTGTCCGGCATGGAGTGCACCCATCGTAGGTACCAGACCTATTGTCTTTCCCTCACTGCGCAGGGCATCCAGCTCTGACTGAAGCTCTTTGATTGTTTGAACTAACTTCATCTTTTTATCTCTTTTGTTTGAGTAGTTTCATTTAAAACGGCTGCAAAGTAAACCATTATTTGGGAGATAACGAAGAAAAAAAGAGTTTTAATTAATGATGAGTGGTTAGTAATAAGTGGTTAATAGCTTGCAGATATGGCGCAATAAGCCTCTTCAGCCACCGGCCGGCCACCTGTTCTTTCCCATTTTTCACCTAATTCCGCAAGGCATCGGCCATTAACTTCCAACTGCTAATTACTAATTACCAGCCACTTAACATATCATAAGGAATTATTATTCCTCGTTTCTTGCCACTCTCATCTATTTTTTTTTTATATCTTTGCAAAATGATTATGAGCAACAAAAAGTTAAGATGAAGGCAAATAAAGTTTTATTTATTACACAAGAGATTACCCCTTACGTTCCCGAATCCGAAATGGCAAACATGGGAAGATTTCTTCCTCAGGCTATTCAGGAAAAAGGCAGAGAAATCAGAACTTTTATGCCAAAATGGGGCAATGTCAATGAACGCAGAAACCAATTACACGAAGTCATCCGCCTGTCCGGCATGAATTTAATCATAGACGATACGGACCATCCGCTGATTATCAAGGTAGCATCTATCCAAGCTGCACGTATGCAGGTTTACTTCATTGACAATGACGACTATTTCCAGCACCGCCAAATGGTAGCTGACGAAAACGGTGTAGAATACAAAGACAATGACGAACGTGCTATTTTTTATGCACGCGGCGTATTGGAAACGGTAAAGAAATTACGCTGGTGTCCGGACATTATCCATTGCCAAGGGTGGATGAGTGCATTTGTACCTCTTTATATCAAGAAGGCTTATCAGGATGAACCGTCATTCAGAGACTCAAAAGTAGTATTTTCGGTGTTTGAAGATGATTTCAAATCGGACTGCGAAGGTAATCTGACTGAAAAACTCATGCTGAAAGGCATTGAAAAGAATGATGTGGAAAGCATCGTCAAATCTCCGGCAAATTACGAGGAGCTGTGCAAACTGGCCATTGCCTACTCCGACGGCGTGATACAAAACAGCGAAAAAGTGAACGAGAATGTCATGAAGTTCGCCCGTGAATCGGGTGTGCCCGTGCTCGACTATCAGCCTGCCGATACCTATGTAGATGCTTTCAATGAGTTCTATGACAAAGTATGGGAGTTTGAAAAGAAATAACTCACTAAGAATAATAAAGATGAAAATCAAATACTTATGCGCATTGTTGTTGGCTGCACTTATTTATAGTTGCGATGATTCAACAACCGGCATCGGGTCTGATCTTATCCCTGGTGGAGATAAGATTCCGGCAAATTACAGACAGTTATGAGTTTACCACCAAATCTCTGTTGGCCGACTCTGTTTATGCACGTACCAGTACTGCATATTTAGGACGATATACCGATGAGCAATTTGGAGAATTTACTGCCGACTTTATAGCACAGTTCACCTGTATGGACAACTTCAAATTTGAAGAAGAGCTGACCAAAGTCATCGGAGTAAATATAAGTCTGCAATACGGGTCTTTCTTTGGTGACTCACTGAATGCCATGCGCTTACAGGTTGACACATTGGACAAGGTTATTCCTGAAAAAGAACTAAGTACTTTCTATACCAGTGTGGATCCTAAAGATTATTACAACGAAAAAAGGAAAGCCTATCGCTGTAAAAGCCTATTCGGCAGTAGGTCCGTCTACAAGCAAAGATGAAACTACAACCACAAGCAGCGGTGTCAAGCAAAGAACAATTATACAGACTATCAAATTGCCCAATTCATTAGGCGATCACATCTTCAACAAATACAAGGAGAACAAAGAGTATTTCAAGACTCCTGAAAGTTTTATCAAGAATGTATTAAAGGGAGTTTACATTCGCTGTACTCATGCGACGGAACCATTTTATACATTGACGGTTTAAGCCTGAATCTTAATTTTGAAGCCCTGATAGAAAGTTCTTCCGGCAAGCGGGATTCGTTGGTTTACAAATCCTATTTCTTTGGAGCAACCAAGGAAGTGATACAAGCCAACCACTTCAGTAACGGTAGCAGATTGGAAGAGTTAGCCCAAGATCCGGACCATACTTACCTCAAAAGTCCGGCAGGTATTTTTACAGAAGCGACTTTCCCCATTGCAGAGATTTACAATGAACATAAAAGAGATACGCTAAATGGTGTAAATGTATCATTCACACGCTACAACGAGAAAGAGTCCAAATACAAAATGGGCATCCCCCAATATGTATTGATGGTCAGAAAGAAAGATATGTTCTCGTTCTTTGAAGAAAACAAGATTATCGATAACAAGACTTCTTTCTTAAGTTCATATAGCAGCAGTAACAATACATACACCTTTACCAACATCGCTCCCTTAATCACTTACTGCATTGAGGAACGGAAAAAAGGCATAACAGCAGCAGGTGGAGATCCTGAAAAGGAAGAAGACGGAAAAAAATGGGACGCTGAAAATCCGGACTGGAACAGAGTTGTCATCATACCTGTCAAAGCAGTATCCAATTCAAACAATGAAATAGTTGAAATATCCAACAGCTTAGGTATGGAAAGCGCTATGTTAAAAGGTGGAACGAATCCTGAGAATAAGCTGAAAATGCAAATCTTCTACACTACATTTTAAGACTTTTTTTATTTAACCCAATAAAGAACAGGCGGAAACTACAGCAATATAGTTTCCGCCTGTTTAATTTACTCCACCGTAATCATACCACACCGGATGATAAATGGAAATTCATGGAAACGCAAATATCCCGTCAACACTTCACACCATGATTGAGAATGACCATAAAAACAGACTATATAA
>ENA-OQCE01000741-OQCE01000741.1-human-gut-metagenome-genome-assembly--contig:-NODE-741-length-15437-cov-1.659438_pt1 | contig 15437 bp, 21 predicted proteins | sample MGYA00242495_ERZ504572 | MGnify/ENA primary metagenome ERZ504572 (study PRJEB26092, sample SAMD00036228) | human gut metagenome | host: Homo sapiens | study: EMG produced TPA metagenomics assembly of...
CCATGATACCGCGCAAACCGCCCGTTCCGAATTCCAGGTCTTTCATAAAAGCACTCTATCAGTCGGTTTTATCTGGATTTTCCAACATTCGTTTCACTTCAGCCTGAGTTTCGGCATCATATGCCGGGGTAAGCCATTTTTCGGCTTTCTCAGTCACCTGTTTAATCAGCTCTTGATTTTCCATAAGACTTTTTTTTATATATTAAAGGTTAATACTTCATTTTCTGTTCTGTCACAAATGTAAAAGAATAAGTTTGAATATCCTAATCAATCGGGCATTTTATAGCGGTCGCCCGTTTGTTTTACATATTCTTCCAGAAATTCCTTCGGATAACCCGGACGTTCCACGCCGGCAGGCTGGCCTATGGCATTGCGCTCAAATTTTCCGTCTTTCATCTTGCGGACAACTCCGTCGTTGTATTTCACGATGATAAATTCGCCCAAACGTTTCCAGGTGTCGAAAGTACTCTGCGCCGTCATATTGGTATAGTTTGTCAGGAATGCTTTCGCTTTGGCAGGGTCTTTCTCCAAAAGTTTGGCGGCGGCAGACTCGATACCTTCCTGCGCATCGTTGAAAGTGTTTTCGAGTTCGGCCTGCGTGGCACGCACATCGCCGATCATAAGGTCGTAACGGGGATATACCATGTTGGCAACCCAATTGAAAATCCAGAAAGAAGAGTTCCAGGAGAATGTGATGTAGTCCGCACCGTCTGCACGCGAATAGCATACGGGAACCTTATCCGTACAGCAGTATACGGGAGTGAACACGGTCATGTTGGCATCGTCCGTACCGAACCACAGTACGCCGCCTATGGCATCGGGCAAGGTGGAGCGCATCTGCGCCACGAACACGAAACCGCTCTGCTGGGTGGAAATGGGACGTTCGTTGAAATATTCCTTGTCGCCTACCTTGAAAGAAAGGGGCGAAAGGCGGTAAGGGGTGTGATACGGTCCGGCGCCGAAATCTTTGCTGATGTCGAGAGGAGTACCTTCGTAATGGTCGCGCATGGCATTCTTTACGTCCTGTACGGAGATTTTACGGTCGGGCTTCACGAAAAGCGGCATCGGTGTATCGGTATCGCCTAATATATAAGGTAAGAACTCGTTGCCTCGGGCGGTAAACATATTGAAATAGCTCCATACGCGGGCTTCGCAATAACGGCGAGCGCCAAAATCAAGCGGCGCATAGGCCTTAGCAAAGCTGAAGTCCTTGTTTACTCCGTCGAAATAACCTTTCTCGCGGGCAAAGGAAATGACATCGGGAGAGTACATGCAGTTGTTCTTGTCGCTCATATCGAACTGGTGGATACGGCTTTGGTTGGCATGTGCGGAGATGCAATCATCGGGCACACGGACAGCCACCCACACAGCGCCACGCACACCGGGGCCCTTGCCTATCATCTCCATAATCCAGATTTCGTTGGGGTCGGCAATCGTGAAAGACTCGCCGCTGCTGTAATAACCGTATTCCTGTACGAGTTCCGTCATTACCTTGATGGCTTCGCGGGCGGTACGGGAACGTTGCAGACCGAGATAAATCAGACTTCCGTAATCGATGATACCGGTAGTATCCACCAGTCGGGACGGCCGCCGAAGGTTGTCTCGCCGATAGTAAGCTGGAATTCATTCATATTACCGATGACGTTGTAGGTCTGGCGCGCCTGTTCTATCCGGCCGAGGTACTTGCCGGTGTCCCACTCGTGCACATCAATCCATGTACCCTTCTTGTGCATGCCTGCGGGATAATGGTATAACTCGCCGAACAATCCATAGGAGTCGGCAGAATAGGAAACAATTGTAGAACCGTCTGCAGAGGCGTTCTTACCCACAATGAGGTTGGTACAGGCAAATGCGTTTACCACAGTTGCCACGCTAATGCGACGGAGAGAGTTAATTTTTTCATACTTCTGTTATTATATGGTTTGTTTGATAATGCAATGTCACAGGTGAAAAGTTACCATACAAAATGAAACTCTTCGGTAGTCCGGTTGCCACGACCGTCGGTTACGGTCATTTCCACAGTGTGCCTGCCACCTTTCTTTACATGCTTCGGGTCGAGTTCGCAGACCAGATTGCCGCTGATGGAATTGGGCTTGCCGAACAGAGCGTATTTCCCGTCTATCGTTCCGCGGTAACTGTTTATTCCGGTTTCTTTATCCTTGGCCTTGAGGGTGATGCGCCCCGTACGCCCCCACTGTCCGGGGTTGAGCGGAATTATCTCCGGCGGCACGGTATCTACCGCTACCGTATAAGTGCCCAGTCGCGGATACGGACTTCATGAACCGTCCTCGTAAGTGCCGCCTATACTGTATTTTCCGCCCCGCGCCGTAACACCGGCTACGTAATACTTCGATTTATCTTCCAGACGGTCGCGCCGCAAGCCGATGCGCATCTCGCACGCTCCGTGCAGAGGGACACGCTTATTGTGCAACTGATAAGTAAAAGCCACATCCCCGCTATCGGCACGTACGGAATAGTCCAGCCAAACGTCATCGTACAACATTCCACGCGGTACAACCAATTCCAGACCGGGTTCCTGCAGATAGTTGGTCCTGTCCCACTTGAAAGCATACTTCTCGCGATGTTCCACAGGGTGAATTTCGGTGTTCTTTCCTTGTACGGTGAAACGGACTTTCGAGGTGTTGCCTAACGCATCGCTTAGCGTATATACAAATCGGTAAGGACGCTCTTCGTTGATTTCCACCAGTCCCCGATTGCCGTTGGAAGCATGCAGCATGCGCAGACGGTTGCCGGGTTCGATGAACGACTTCATGTACTGTCCGTGCGTCCATGAATTGATATAGCGGTTTTCTTCGTAAGCAAAGCGGTCTACCACACTGCGGAACACCTCTTCACCGTCCACTTCGAGAATAACGGTATGCACGCCGTAGCGGTTACCCACTCCGTCCATATGGTCATAGGCACGGATTCCTGCACCTATCAGTCCCCAGGCAGTAATAGGCTGGGTAGGATTTACAGGGAAAGTCCGGTGTATCTGCTTTCCGTTCACCACGCCTTTGCCCGGTTGGGGAAACAAAATGATGCCTTCGGCACGGGGAGCGATATTGTCCTTCACCTTCTCCATAAAAAAAGGCAGCGGGTCGACATAATCTCCTGTTGCCGACTCAATCATATCCAGATGCAGGTGAGGGCCGAAAGAGTAACCCGTGTTGCCGCTAAGGCTATCACCTGCCCCGCCTTTACCGGATATTCCCCCGGTTCGGGGGTAATCTCCACTTCCCAGCTTTCCTGTTCATATTGCAAGTCTTTCACCCTTCGGGCTATATCGCCCACAAATGCGCTGAGGTGACGGTTGATAGTGGAATAACCGTTATCATAGTCCACATCGAGCACATATCCCGAACCGTGCGTCACACGGATGTGCGAGATATGCCGTCTGCCAAAGCATGTACAGGCTTGCCTATGCTCCGCCGGTCTTGAAGTCCAACCCGCCGTGAAAGTGATTGGAGCGTATCTCGCCGAAGTTACCGGAAAAGACAATCGGAAAATCGAAAGGGGGCGTGAAAGATGCCTGCTCTATGTCCGGTCCGGTTTCCACATCGGACGCTTCTTGCGCATATCCACCTTGTATGCTGCCTGCAAAAAACAAAAAAGAGAAAAGTATCGGGTATTTTATATTCTTACAGTTCATATCCTATTTTTTAATGCATGCAAATATAAAAAGAATAGTTCTCTCCGCCTAACCAAAAAAGAATAATCCTGCCGTCACACACGAGAAAAAAGCAGGCGTTTTCTGTTGTAAAACACGCTGTGCAAAATGACAATGAGAAAGATAAATCACTATCTTGCAACATGTTTAACCATTAACAGATGACATTATGATTATCGGAGTACCCAAAGAAATCAAAAACAACGAGAACCGTGTAGGAATGACCCCTGCCGGAGTAGCCGAGTTGGTGAAGAAAGGTCATACGGTGTATGTGCAGGCAACGGCCGGCGCAAACAGCGGGTTCTCTGACGATGATTACATCGCCGTAGGTGCGCAAATCCTACCTGCCATTGAAGACGTTTATGCCATAGCCGACATGATTGTCAAAGTGAAGGAGCCTATTGCACCTGAGTACAAACTGATTAAAAAGGGACAAGTGTATTTACCTATTTCCACTTTGCAGCCGATAAATTACTGACCGAAGCCATGATTGAGAGCGGTGCCGTATGTATCGCCTATGAAACCGTAGAGAAGGATGACCATTCCTTGCCACTGCTTACTCCCATGAGTGAAGTGGCAGGACGTATGGCTACCCAGGTGGGAGCCCGCTTTCTGGAAAAGCCGCAAGGCGGAAAGGGCAAACTAATGGGTGGCGTACCGGGTGTCCGCCCTGCGCGTGTGCTTATTTTAGGTGGCGGCGTAGTCGGTACCAATGCCGCACAAATGGCTGCGGGAATGGGTGCGGAAGTGATGATTACGGATGTCAACCTGACGCGTCTGCGCTATCTCAGCGAAGTATTGCCCAAGAATGTAAAAACACTCTATTCCTCGCTTCACAATATTAAAATGGAACTGCCTACCGTGGATTTGGTGATAGGTTCGGTACTTATCCCCGGCGATAAAGCACCGCATCTGATTACGAGGGAGATGCTGAAAATGATGAAGCCCGGAACCGTACTTGTGGATGTCGCCATCGACCAGGGCGGTTGTTTTGAAACGTCTCATCCCACTACCCACAGCGAACCGACGTATGTCGTGGATGGCATTGTGCACTATGCGGTGGCCAATATTCCCGGTGCCGTACCGTTTACTTCCACTATGGCATTGACAAATGCAACGCTGCCTTATACCGTGGCATTAGCTTGCAAAGGTTGGAAACAGGCTTGTAAAGATGATCCGGCATTGGCATTGGGACTGAATGTGGTAGAAGGGAAAGTGACGTATAAGGCAGTGGCAGATGTGTTCGGAATGAGGTATGAGGAGATAGAACTATAAGTGGTTAGGAGTTAGGGGTTAGTGATAAGCGATTAGTGATTAGGGGTAATGATGAATTACGATTCAGCATAACTTATAGCTCATCGCTAATCACTTATCACTAATCGCTAATCACTAAACAGGAATTCTTCTTTTTTTGCATACGCCCAATACATAATCAATATTGTTATGCACAGATTGAAGATAAACGGAAATTCTTGCGAACCAGTATGGAATATCCATTGGAAAAAGTCTGTAATGAAGGGAGAAAGCAGTATGGCAAGATAATTCATCACCATTACAAAGGCAAGGGCAAGCGTTGTCTTCTGAGGGATAGCAGTATCAACTGTCTTATCGTAAATCAGAGGTTGGATGATGCCATAGCCCAAACCTACTAAAATACATCCCGCACGATGAGCCATTCCGTAGGCGAAATCCATATCAACAGTAATCCGATGGCAATAGCCAAAAGGCTGTAAAGTTTTGTTTTATTCCCCAAAAGCTTCACCAAACTATCCAACATAAATCCGGGAGCCATAATGGCAAGGAAAAACAGAGAAATCATCAGCCCGGAATTACCGCTTGAAAAGTGATGCGCTTCCATCAAGAAAGGCAAGTTAAAAGTAACCGCAAGAACTACGTAAGTAACTAACCCGTAGAATAACATTAACTGAACAAGATGCGTATGTGTATGCCATATTTACCGGAGATTACAGGCGTAGATTGAATGGGAGGAATGATAGCCGCCGCCTGCTTGATTGTTACCGAAGCCGCATCCTTCTTTAAATAAGCCGAAAGAACTAAAGAAATCAACGGCAACAGATAAACGGCAAAAGGCAAACGCCAGTGCACCTCTGCCAGATACCCCGTTACAGCCGTAGCCACCACCAGCGTCATATTGGTTATGGCAGAGCTATAGCCAAACTGCCTGACGCGATACTCTCCCGTAAAATACCGTGAAATCAACCTGTAGAAAGCGGAATAATCAATCCTGCCCCGATACCGAGCAAAGCGCTGACAGCCATTAGCTGCCACATCCTGGAAGAAAACAAATAAAGTAGACCGCTCGCTGCAAACAGCCAAAGCCCCACCCGCAGCAAACGGATAAAATCGCGTTTCTCCGCCAATTTACCTGCCAATAGTACAAAAGGATAATCAGCAAGGAAGGCAAAGAAGTCAACATCTGTATATCCAACTCCGTGGCATGGGGAAAAATCGTAGAAAGTTCTCCCAAAATAGGCGAAACAGCCAAGCCCGGCAATGAGGTCAGTGCAGAAACAGACCAGATACCTATAAGCGTAATAAGAGGAATGGTTCCTTGTCCGGTATTAATCTTCATAATTTAAAAAGCGGATTAGTTAGTGGAAGGACAACAAGCGATGCAACAGAATGTTCGGATAGAATAAGCGATAATTAAAAAGCAACAGCCGGTAGAGCGCCAGGATTTCCGCCCCGCCCTTTTAATAAACGCCAAATAATGTAAAACGGCGGAACTTTCTTTCGCGGGGGTCGTTGTTGTGGAAAATTCGACGGGGAAAGTCCCCGCCGCCTAAACCTTTAAAAACTTACAGTTATATGGAAGATTTGAATTTCAGAAAAGGAGATGCCAAGACAGATGTATTCGGCTCAAACCGTATGTTGCAACCCTCACCGGTAGAAAAAATACCAGACGGACCTACTACTCCCGAAATCGCTTACCAGATGGTGAAGGATGAGACCTTCGCCCAAACACAGCCCCGTCTGAACCTGGCTACATTCGTCACCACCTATATGGACGAATACGCAACCAAGCTGATGAACGAAGCCATCAACATCAACTACATCGACGAAACCGAGTATCCCCGCATCGCCGTAATGAACGGTAAATGTATCAACATCGTCGCCAACTTGTGGAACTCTCCGGAAAAAGATACCTGGAAAACAGGCGCGCTCGCCATCGGTTCTTCCGAAGCGTGTATGCTGGGCGGTGTAGCTGCATGGCTGCGCTGGCGCAAGAAACGTCAGGCGCAAGGCAAACCGTTCGATAAGCCGAACTTCGTTATCTCTACCGGTTTCCAGGTGGTATGGGAAAAGTTTGCCCAACTGTGGCAGATTGAAATGCGCGAAGTGCCCCTGACTCTTGACAAAACCACGCTCGACCCTGAAGAAGCCCTGAAAATGTGTGACGAGAACACCATCTGTATCGTACCTATCCAGGGGGTTACATGGACAGGACTGAATGACGATGTTGAAGCGCTCGACAAAGCGCTCGACGCATACAATGCCAAGACCGGCTACGACATTCCCATCCACGTAGACGCTGCCAGCGGCGGTTTCATCCTCCCGTTCCTGTATCCGGAGAAAAAGTGGGACTTCCGTTTGAAATGGGTGCTTTCCATCAGTGTCAGCGGTCACAAGTTCGGCTTGGTCTATCCGGGTCTGGGCTGGGTTTGCTGGAAAGGCAAAGAGTATCTGCGAAGAGATGTCATTCAGCGTAAATTATCTCGGCGCCAATATCACGCAAGTCGGTTTGAACTTCTCCCGTCCTGCCGCACAGATTTTAGGACAGTATTACCAGTTTATCCGCTTAGGATTCCAGGGGTACAAAGAAGTACAGTACAATTCGCTCACAATCGCCAAGTATATCCACGACGAAATCGGAAAAATGGCTCCGTTCGTGAATTATTCCGATGAAGTAGTGAACCCGTTGTTCATCTGGTACTTGAAACCGGAGTATGCAAAGACCGCCAAATGGACCCTGTATGACTTGCAGGATAAACTCTCGCAACAAGCTGGATGGTTCCTGCCTATACACTGCCTTCCAAACTGGAAGATTACGTAGTAATGCGTGTCGTTGTCCGCCAGGGATTCAGCCGCGACATGGCAGATATGCTGCTGGGCGACATCAAAAACGCCATTGTCGAACTGGAGAAACTGGATTACCCCACTCCCACCCGTATGGCACAGGATAAGAATCTGCCGGTAGAAAGCAAAATCTTCAATCACGGCGGAAGACACCACAAAAAATAATAAAGCAAGAATCAGCTTACCGCTTATACATTAAACCATGTATCGGATAAGGCTTTAGGAGATTGAAACTCCAGTCTCCTATTCCTTATTCCATATAAACTCTCTCTATATATAGATTATGGAAAAGAAAATATCAATCTCTCAAATCAAGGAAGTTGCCCTGGAAGCCTACAATGAGGTGAAAGAACAAACCGGCGGCAAGAATGCGGATTATATTCCGTACCTTGCAACATAGACTCCAAGCTGTTCGGCCTCAGCATCTGCCTGATGAACGGACAAACCATCAATATCGGAGATACGGACTACCGCTTCGGCATAGAATCCGTTTCAAAAGTGCATACCGCCATACTTATCCTGCGCCAATACGGTGCACAGAAAGTGCTGGATATGATTGGCGCCGATGCAACAGGACTGCCGTTCAACTCTATCATTGCCATTTTGCTGGAAAACGACCATCCTCTACACCGTTGGTAAATGCAGGCGCTATCTCCGCTTGCTCCATGGTACAGCCGGTGGGCAATCCGGACAAGAAGTGGGATGCCATTGTACAGAATATCACAGAACTGTGCGGCTCCGCTCCGCAACTCATCGACGAACTGTACAAATCGGAAACGGCTACCAACTTCAACAACCGCTCCATTGCCTGGTTATTGAAGAATTACAACCGTATCTACGACGATCCGGATGTGGCGCTCGACCTTTATACCCGCCAATGCTCGCTGGGCATCACAGCCGAACAATTGGGCATTGCAGCCGGAACGATTGCCAACAACGGCGTCAATCCCGTTACCAGACAAAGCGTATTCGATGCGGGGCTCGCACCGAAAATCACTTCAATGATTTCTACCGTGGGCTTCTACGAGCATTCGGGCGACTGGATGTACACTGCCGGCATACCTGCCAAGAGCGGCGTAGGCGGTGGCGTAATGGCCGTATTGCCCGGTGTGATGGGCGTTTCCGCTTTCGCTCCACCGTTGGACGAAGCCGGTAACTCCGTCAAGGCGCAACTGGCCGTCAAGTTCATCATGAACAAGCTCGGCCTGGGCGTATTCAACGGCGACAATGTGACAATTACAGAATAATCTCTCGTACTCTTTTTTCCAAGGTTGCTCCGAAAACGTTACGGACGCTGAGGGGCAACCTCTTTAATGATGAATTACGGGTTGCCGACGGCAATTCCGTAACCAAACAGACCTTCATTATGAAAATGGCTCTATCGGAATTCGTTTTACGAAAGAAAGGGATATACGGCATATTGCATGTTATCATCCTGCTGCTTTCGCTGTTCCTGGTTATCAGCATCTCCATTGATACGTTCAAAGGCATCCCCTTCTACGAGCAATCGGTGTACATGGAAGTACAGCTATGGATTTGCGCATTGTTCCTGGCGGACTTTGTACTGGAATGGTTCCTGGCAACAGACAAGATGCGTTATGTAGCCACTCATTTCATCTTTCTGCTGGTAGCTATTCCTTATCAGAATATCATTGCCTATATGGGCTGGACTTTCTCACCCGAAGTCACCTATATGCTGCGTTTCATCCCATTGGTACGGGGCGGCTATGCCATGGCCATCGTGTGGGATGGCTGACGTACAACCGCGCATCGGGCTTGTTCGTATCTTACCTGACAATGCTGCTGGCTACCGTCTATTTCTCAAGCCTTGCATTCTACGTCATGGAGCATGGGAGCAATCCTCTGGTAAAGGGGTATGGCGACGCCTTGTGGTGGGCGTTCATGGATGTAACTACGGTAGGCTCCAATATAATAGCGGTCACCGTCACAGGGCGGGTACTGTCCGTGCTGCTGGCAGCGCTGGGCATGATGATGTTCCCCATTTTCACAGTATACGTAACGAGCCTGGTAGAGCGGCGCAACAAGGAAAAGCAAGACTATTACAAAAAGATAGAACAGGAACCGGCAAAGAGCGCTCCTTAATTGTTAAAGCCGGGATTTTCCTCTACCGCCGGGAACAACTATTCCCAAGGGTTGTTATAAACGCTGATTTCGAATATATTTTTCACCAAAAACCTTAACTTATGGCAAATATTAAACAAACAGTGAAGCTGGGAGTGTTTACCCTGGCAATCATGAATGTGACGGCTGTAGTATCCCTGCGTGGACTGCCGCCGAGGCCGTGTATCGGAATGAGTTCGGCCTTCTTATTATTTATTTGCAGCCATTGTCTTTCTTATCCCTACGTCACTCGTGGCTGCGGAACTGGCTGCAATGTTTCAAGACAAACAAGGCGGTGTGTTCCGCTGGGTGGGTGAAGCCTACGGAAAGAAACTCGGCTTCCTCGCTATCTGGGTGCAGTGGATTGAAAGTACAATCTGGTATCCTACGGTACTGACGTTCGGTGCTGTGTCCATCGCTTTCATCGGCATGAACGACGTACACGACATGTCGCTGGCAAACAACAAGTACTATACTCTGGTCGTGGTGCTCGTTATCTACTGGCTGGCAACTTTCATTTCCCTGAAAGGTATGAGCTGGGTAGGAAAGGTAGCCAAAGTCGGCGGTCTGGTAGGTACAATTATCCCTGCCGGATTACTGATTGTCCTCGGCATTATCTACCTTGCCACAGGCGGACATTCCAATATGGACTTCCACAGCAGCTTTTTCCCCGACCTGACGAACTTTGACAATGTGGTTCTTGCCGCAAGTATCTTCCTCTTTTATGCAGGTATGGAGATGGGCGGTATCCACGTGAAGGATGTAAACAATCCGTCCAAGAACTATCCGAAGGCTGTGTTTATCGGCGCACTGATTACGGTGCTTATCTTCGTGTTGGGCACATTCGCTCTGGGTGTCATTATTCCGGCCAAGGACATCAGCCTTACACAAAGTCTGCTGGTAGGTTTCGACAATTACTTCCGTTACATCCATGCTTCCTGGCTGTCGCCGGTTATAGCCGTTGCACTGGCGTTCGGCGTGCTGGCAGGTGTGCTGACATGGGTTGCCGGTCCGTCCAAAGGTATCTTTGCCGTGGGCAAGGCAGGTTATATGCCTCCGTTCTTCCAGAAAACAAACAAGCTGGGTGTACAAAAGAACATTCTGTTCGTACAAGGTGGCGCTGTAACCGTATTAAGCCTTCTGTTCGTGGTGATGCCTTCGGTACAGAGTTTCTACCAGATTCTTTCACAACTGACAGTGGTGCTTTATCTCATCATGTATATGCTGATGTTCTCCGGAGCCATCGTATTGCGTTATAAGATGAAGAAACTGAACCGTCCGTTCCGTATCGGTAAAGGCGGTAACGGTCTGATGTGGCTTGTAGGCGGCCTCGGCTTCTGCGGCTCACTGCTTGCATTCGTACTGAGTTTCATCCCGCCCAGCCAGATTTCTACCGGCAGCAATACCGTATGGTTCTCCGTACTTATCATCGGCGCACTTGTCGTGGTGATTGCTCCGTTCATCATCTACGCTTCCAAGAAGCCAAGCTGGGTTGACCCGAACAGCACTTTCGAACCGTTCCATTGGGAAGAACAACCGGCTGCACAAGTTGCAGGCAAAACCGCCACGGCTACGGCAACTGCCGGAACAACCGCTTCGGCCACTGCAAACGAAAGCGTTGCCTCTCCCACGGGCAATGCTCCGTCAGCAAACAACAGCAACAACAGCGGTAAAGCTCCGAACATTCCCCCTAAAGGATAAAAGCAGGCTTGCTGTCATATAATTTTGCTATAGTGGAAATCCGGTACAATGTACGTCAAAAGGATTTTTCACTATAGGCAAAATCGTTTATATCAACTGTCAAACGTCCCAACGCTCGCAAACATTGGCGGCAAGCGTTTCGCATGCCCGCTGATAACCTGTTACCAGTTCGTCCATCACTTCTGCTACCGTCTGTATTCCTTTCTCATTGAGCAAGGCGGAAGCCTGACCTATTTCAAGTTCGCCCTCTTCAAGGTCTCCTTCAAAAATGCCGCGTTTTGGCACGTCCTCTCGACAAAAGGATACGTAAATCCTCTTCCTTAGCCCCTGCAGCTTCGGCAGCCGCCACTGCCTGCTGAAAATTACCGCGGGCCAGACGTACCGGAGACAGTTTCTTCAATAATAAACGGGTATCCCCCTCTTTCAGATGCAGGCAATATTCTTTAAACACTTCGCTGGCTGAACTTTCTTCGGTCAAAGCAAACCGCGTACCCACCTGAACACCATCGGCCCCCAAAGCACGCATGGCAAGAATCGCCTCACCGGTAGCAATGCCGCCGGCAGCAATCAAAGGCAGTGAGGTAACTGCACGTACAGCAGGTATCAGGCAAAGCGTAGTCGTCTCTTCACGCCCGTTATGTCCGCCGGCTTCAAAGCCCTCGGCCACGATGGCATCTACACCGGCAGCCTCGGCTTTCATGGCAAAACGCGATGACGAAACAACATGCACACTGTAATGCCATGCTGCTTCAGCCAAGCGGTCCATGTCGTAGGGTTTCCGGCCGAAGTAAACACGATACGCACCCCCTCATCTACCACAATCTGCATGATTTCCTCTATCTGGGGATACATTAAAGGAATGTTCACTCCAAACGAATGATGCGTAGCCGCACGGCACTTCCGTATATGCTCACGTAAAGTTTCGGGATGCATGGAGCCTGCACCCAACAGCCCCAAACCACCGGCATTACTTACTGCCGACGCCAACCGCCAGCCACTGCACCATACCATACCGCCCTGAATGACGGGGTATTTTATTCCAAACAAAGAAGTTATTCTATTCATTAATTTATCCTTTAAAGGTTTATTTTTATGAAAACAAGAAGCGGAGAAATAAAGTTCAATACTCAAAGCGGAATATCCCTATTTGATAATCGTCTCTTTACGGCGGGCAGTTATGGAATCGCCGTAAGTCCTTAATACTTCCAAAGTACGTGCACGGCGTCTGGCAGCTTTCCTGTTCCAGAAATCTTTTGTAAAAGGACGCATGAAATCACCTGCAATGCCACCACCGCCGACACTTCGCCAACTCCCCACTGCCATATTGTTGGCACGTTCGGTCACCATATAGCGCAAACCGGTAGCTCTATCTGTTCGATACTCTCACGCGGCCCGGCATCCAACGGACGCTTTGCCCAGTCTGTATAGATTTTAAGCCTGATCAGTTCGTAGAACGGATTGCCCCGCCATGTATTCTTGTTCACCGTAATCTTCTTCTGATAGACGGATCCCAGTTGTATTTGGTGTTTGCGGTATAAGGCCGTAAGGTAAGCACTACCTTTTTCTCCGGCATCCGAGGCATTGCGGGTAAGGAAGCATCAAAGTCCATCCACGTCTTACTTACATCAGCCTTTGGAGAGCCCAAAGGAGCATCAACGCCCATTTCCTTCAATACATCCGGATTCAGCTTCATCTCCCCCCCCGCCATCCAGCAACCGGTGCAGACGCAAAGAGTCTTGCGGCGTCCACTCTTGAGCGTAAAGAGGAAAGGTTACCGCACAAAGCAACCCCAAAAAGAGAATAGAATACTTCACCCCGATTGTTTTTTATACCTTACACTTTATACCTAATCTCACCACCACATATAGCTGCTTCCGCAAAGCGGTTCATCGTAACAGGGGTCTATAGTCCACATGGTACGCGGATATTTCCGGCCTTCCCACCAACGGCGATAACGGGCGGCTGCATCGAGCACCTCCTCATCGGTCAGGAAGTAGATGCCTTCATAATTCTCGGCATCGGTATGCACCATCTTACACCCCATCGAAGCATTATGTCCCAAACGAATCGTTTCCACCGTCCACAAGATACATTCGCCTAACCGCAGTTTTCCGCCTGCCGAATAGGATACGGGAGCCAACGGAAAAGAAGGTATTACCGTCAAATCCTCGGCATACTTCAGGAGTTCTTCAATATCTTCTTTGGCAAACTTGGGAACATTACTCAGTCCTTCAGGACTTTGAGTAGAATATTTGCCGGTTTTCAGTTGTTTTACAAACAAATCTACATCCGGATGATTGTAATCCAGCGATTCTTTACCGCAGGATGCAAGCATAAGGCAAGCTGCCATTGCAAGTATCAGATATCCGTATTTATATAGTTTACAGAGAGTCTTCATTTTGTTGTATTGTCTTTAAGGTTAATAAGTCATGCGCACTCCACACAAAAGATTCAGGTTCGTAGGGCGTTCCGTCCGCAAGGTTCCGGTTTCGGAGTCCGTACCGAAATGGTGGGAAACCGAAGGCTCGGCAAACAAAGCAAACCGGTCATTCAATCTGTAACACACCCCTACTCCTGCCGCTACTGACAGTTGAACGGGTTCCGCATTAAAGCCGTTATCCGCAGCGCCGGCAATGCACTTTTCGGCAGTTCCGCTACAGTGGCATATAAATCGAGTTTGGGAGTACTTGCCAATGTCATATTCAATTTTACGGGAATCCCTAAAGTATGGAGCGTGCGGTCGGCATGCAAACGATTATACAGAATACCCGTTTCCAACGCGAACCGGCTGTTCAGACTGCGTTCCACTGTAACTGCCGCCGTCAGCGGCATATTGTAGTCCCCTTTAGGAAGAGAGGTTCCAAGAGCTGCTTTCAACGCCCACTTACGCGATTTCCGGTATTTTAAAGGAGTAGTTGCCTGCTCTTCTTCCGCAGGAACAGCGGAAAAGGTGTCCGAAGCAGAACTTATCCGGCCGGTGGTGTTCTGATAAGAACTGCCGGTTTGTGCAACGGCATTATTGTTGAAGTAACCGTCACCGGCCTGCTGCACCCGCTGCCTGATAGTGATGGAAAGCCGGACGGAAACGGACTCGCCTCAGTTTCCGATTGGGCAGTCATGCCTGCGGGAATTCCATTGACAGGTTGTTTTGTACCGGAATTCCGTACCATCGGGGTTGCCTGATGGATAGATGGAAAAGATTCCTGCACCACATCTCCGTCCAGACTACCCTCTGGCGTCAAAGCAGCCACTTGCGTAAAGGCTTCCTTTATCTCCTCTTTCGGAGAGAAATACCAGAAAGCGGCCGAAGCGGCTCCCAGCACAAATATAACGGATGCGGCGGCTGCCACCCGATAATATTTAGGAGAAAGAACAGCCGCTCTCTTCCGGCCTGCAGCCGAAGATGCCGCGTCTTCCTGCAACTGCTCCCAAAAGCCTTCGCGTACCGTCATCTCTGTACCGGACAAACGGCTGCGGAACAATCCGGTTATTTCATCTTTTTCTCTCATATTCAGTATATTCTTTAATTCTTTTCGCTAACATACACTTAGCACGGTGCAACTGCGAGGTAGACGAATGCTCCTTGATATGAAGCAGTTCCGCAATCTCCTTGTGCGACTTCTCCTCGAACACGTACAAGTTGAACACGGTACGGCAGCCGTCGGGAAGTTCCGCCACGAACGACATCAACACTTCCTCTGAAAGCCGGCTTCCGCTTTCGGCAATACTCGCTTCGTCCTGCACATCGGGAAGTTGTTCTTCGTTTACCACCAGTTGGCTGAAACGGTGCTTCCGTCGCAGATAGTCGATAGCTTGTGTCACCATCACCCTCGTTTACCCACGTGCC
>ENA-OQCE01000744-OQCE01000744.1-human-gut-metagenome-genome-assembly--contig:-NODE-744-length-15388-cov-1.672892_pt1 | contig 15388 bp, 22 predicted proteins | sample MGYA00242495_ERZ504572 | MGnify/ENA primary metagenome ERZ504572 (study PRJEB26092, sample SAMD00036228) | human gut metagenome | host: Homo sapiens | study: EMG produced TPA metagenomics assembly of...
TCGATGACCGGGAATTTTGCGTCTTCATGGAATTCCGACGACGTTGCCCCTTCGAGGCCGACGACGTTGCGGGCAAATTCCATGACAGCGCACTGCATCCCCAGCATAAGCCGAGATACGGTACCTTATTTTCACGGGCATACTGGACAGCGCGGATCTTGCCTTCGATACCGCGGTTGCCGAAGCCGCCGGGAACGACGATACCGTCCATGCCCTTAAAAACTTCTTCCATGGTAAGGTTGGGATCTTCCAAGGTTTCCGAATCGATCCAGTGGATATTGACCTTGGCTTTATTGGCGATGCCGGCGTGATTCAGGGCTTCGGCAACGCTGAGGTAAGCGTCGTGGAGGGCGACGTATTTACCGACCAAGGCAATTTCCAAGGTCTTTTCGGTGTTGTAAATCGATTCGACCATCTTCTTCCAGTCTTCCATGTCGCAGGGACGATTCGGGAGGTCGAGTTTTTCCAAAACGATGCGGTCCATGCCTTCTTCCGACAAGAGCAGCGGAACTTCATAGATGCTGTTCAAGGTCTTGTTTTCGATGACGGCATCTTTGTCGATATCGCAGAACAGGGCCAGCTTATCTTTCATTTCATCGGACAGGGCCCGTTCCGTACGGCAGACGATGATATCCGGCTGGATACCGATGCTGCGCAGTTCTTTTACGCTGTGCTGGGTCGGCTTGGTCTTCAATTCACCGGCAGCTCCGATATACGGAACGAGGGTGACGTGAATGTACAAGACGTCGTTGCGGCCGACTTCTTTCTTGATCTGGCGGATAGCTTCCAAGAAAGGCAGGCTTTCAATGTCGCCGACGGTACCGCCGATTTCCGTAATGACGATATCGGCATTGTCGTCGTCACCGACGCGATAGACGCGATTCTTGATTTCATTCGTAATGTGCGGAATAACCTGTACCGTGTGGCCCAGATAATCGCCGCGACGTTCTTTCTGAAGGACCGACCAGTAAATTTTACCGGTCGTAACGTTGGAGTTCTTCCCGAGGTTGATGTCGATGAAGCGTTCATAGTGGCCGAGGTCGAGGTCCGTTTCTGTACCGTCGTCGGTGACGAAAACTTCACCATGCTGATAAGGCTCATCGTGCCCGGGTCAATGTTGATATAAGGGTCAAACTTCTGGATTGTAACCTTGTAGCCGCGGTTCTTCAGCAACCGGCCTAAGGAAGCCGCTGTAATGCCTTTCCCTAACGAAGAAACGACGCCGCCTGTTACAAAGATATATTTAGCCATATTTCCTCCCTATCGAGCTTCTGCCCACTGCGAATCAAAATCTATTCCATAACTTATCATTTAATTATATTACATTTTTTCAGGAGCAGAAACCCCTAAAATTGCCAGGCTGTTGGCAATGGTAATGCGTACAGCCGTGACCAGGGCCAGCCGTGCTTTTTCCAAATCCTTGTCTTCCTGAATGATACGGCAATGATTATAGAAAGCATGGAACAAGCTGGCCAGTTCGTGAACGAAATGAGCGATGCGGTGCGGTGCCCGTTCACGAGCCGCATTCTGGATTTCTTCCGGGAACGCAGCCATCTTCTTGATCAATTCCAATTCATAGTCATTGGTCAAGGTATCCCATTTGACGTCGGACCAGTTACTGTCGAGATCGGCACCGGCTTCTTTCGCCTGCCGATAGATGCTGTAAATCCGGGCATGGGCATACTGGATATAGTAAACAGGGTTTTCGTTGCTGTGCGATTTAGCCAAATCCAAATCGAAATCGAGCTGCGTATCGAGGGACCGCATGATGAAGAAGTAACGGGCCGCATCGGTGCCGACTTCTTCGATGAGTTCGTTCAGTGTAATGGCCTGACCGGTACGCTTGCTCATCTTGACCTGCTGTCCATCCCGGAAGAGGCTTACCATCTGCAGTAACAACACTTCCAGCTGAGCCGTGTCATAGCCAAGGGCGGCCATAGCCGCCTTGACGCGGGCTACGTAGCCGTGATGATCGGCGCCCCCAAATATTAATCATGGTCTTAAAGCCCGATCATACTTATTCTTATGATAGGCAATATCGGCGGCCAAATACGTCGGAACCCCGTTATCGCGGATGACGACGCGGTCCTTATCGTCGCCGTAATCCGTCGATTTCAGCCACAAGGCCCCGTCTTTTTCATAGATCTTTCCCCGGCCCTGCAGGACATCGCAGGCCGCCTTGATGGCGTCCGGATGGAGAGTCCGTTCACTGAACCAGTTGTCATAAGAAACATTAAAATGTTCCAAATCCCGTTTAAGGGCCTTCAGCTTTTCGACATAGGCCCGATCTTTAAACAGGGTAAGCCGTTCTTCTTCCGGCATGTCAAGGTACTTATCGCCATCCTGATCGATGATGGCCTGAGCCGTTTCGATGATGTCGTGGCCATGATAGCCGTTTTCCGGAATTTCAGATGGCCGGCCCAAAAGTTCCAAGTACCGAGCATTGACCGAAGCCGCCAAATTATTCATCTGGTTGCCGGCATCGTTGATATAGTATTCTGCCTGGACGTTATAGCCGGCGGCCCGCAGGAGATTGACCAGGGTGCTGCCGTAGGCGGCGCCGCGGCCATGACCGACGTGAAGCGGGCCCGTCGGATTGGCACTGACATACTCGACCTGAACCGAATCGTCTTCGCGCAGCGGAGCCTTCCCATAGGCATCACCGGCGGCCAGGATTTGTTTCAGCGTATCGTAAATGACGTCGTTCTTCAGAAAGAAGTTTATGAAGCCGGCTCCGGCGATTTCAGCCCGTTCCAGCCAGGGATAATCCATTTCATCGACAATGGCCTGGGCAATGAGTTTCGGGGCTTTATGGGCGACGCGGGCCGACTGCATGGCGATATTGCTGGCAAAATCGCCGAATTCTTTCTGCGGCGGCACTTCTAAGGCGACATCAGGATAGTCACCGGCCGGGAGCGTCCCTTTATCCATAGCCTTCTTCAAGGCTTCCGTAATCCCCTGCTTCAATAAATCCTTCATTTCCATTACGCTTTATCCTCCTGCACAGTTATGGTTAATTGAGTATACATGGAACTGATTTCTTCAATATGGACGTCATAGCCCAAGTAAATCGTGCCGATTCCATCCTGAAGATCGGCACGGCACTCATAGGTTTTCATCTTCACGTCAAAAGTGCCAACCGGTGTTTCATACTGGGAATAGGTTACCTTTCCCTTATGAAATTCCTGACGCTGGCGAAGTTTCCCTAGACGCAACAATAAGACGGACCCTCCGGGTAAGACCTTAATGACCGTCGTAACGCCTTTCATTTCCGTCAATTCGCTTTCTTCGTAGACGATATACTGGGTACCGTCTTTAACGTAATACTTGCCTTCGGAAACGAGCTCTATTTTCAGCTCTTGCCCTTCCGGGTCGCGTTGGATACTCTGTACACTTACTAAGACAGGTTTCAATGTATTCCACCTTTCCTATCACCAATCCAATGTTACTATTATATAACAAGTGCCGGGAAAAAGAAATACTTTTTTTCACTTCATTTCAATGAGTGTGGGCCAATATTTTTTAGGCATAAAACTGCGGCGCAGGGCCTCATTTTTCCGCGACGGGATGGCAATCGTACGGTAATAATTCTGCCAGGCCCGTTCAATAGCCAGCTCATCGGCCGACAATTCCGGCCCAGCCTGTACGTCGGGAATGGTAACCATGATCGGTTTTTCCCGATCGTAGTAAACGCCAAAGCCCCGCCTTATGTCATGGAGGACCCAGCGTTCGCCGGGAAGGCGGCGGACAAAGTGCGGGACCATGACCGGCACGACGCAGCACGTCGGCTTCAGCCGGCAGTACAGCATGCCGTCCGACAGTTCCTGAAAACGGGCCAGGCCCAGCAATTTATGGCGCTCGTTGCCGGTCTTTCTCGCCCATTGGCATACCGTCCAAATATCGGCCTCGCTGCGGTGGTCGAGGAAGGCCAGCTTATAATAAAAGGCCTTTCTCAAATACCCCAGTAAGGTAAGCCCGCCTCGTTTCGGCTCCGACAAAAAGGCGTAGTAAAAATAGTGGCAGGCCTTCGGACCACACTGCATGAGGAGTGCATCGAGGATGCGCCGGGCCTTGCTGTCGTCGGTCGCAACGAAATGCGGCGCTGAAAAAAGCGATGCCGCATCCCTTTCTAAACAGATATCTTTCCACCTGGCCGAGGCCATCATGCCAGGCGTCAAAGACGGCCGACAGGTATCCGAAAAAACTTCCATCGTAAGTATAAATCATAGCTTTGCCTCTAAAATAAACTCATAGGCTCATAGGCCGAAGGCTGCTTCTGCCCGATAAGAGCATCCGCCGGACATAGGCCGGATCCGTCGAAAGGCCGTAGTATTTCCCCTTACAGGTAATGAAATACCGGGCCCTTTTCAATACGACGCCGAGCCTTTTCAGGCTGTCATAAGACAGGAAGGCCTGACGGCGGGCAGCGCAGATGCGGCGGGCTGACAGGACGCCGATGCCGGGGACGCGCAGCAGGTCGTGATACGAAGCCCGGTTGACTTCAAGGGGAAAAACTTCAGGATGGCGCAGGGCCCAGCAGGCCTTGGGATCGAGGTCCAAATCGAAATCCGGGACTCATCAGTCAGGATTTCTTCGACGTTAAACTGGTAAAACCGCATCAGCCAGTCGGCCTGATAACAGGCGGTGTTCTCGCAGGAGGGGCGGCTTTACGATGGCCGGCAGGTTCGATCCAGTCACGGCCGGCACATAGGCCGAGTAATAGACGCGCTTCATATCGACCTTGTCATAAAGGGCCTGGCTAAGGCGCAAAATCGTCCGGTCACTGTCGGGCGTCGCCCCGACGATGAGCTGTGTCGTCTGTCCGGCCGCACAAAGGAAGGTGCCTTCTTATAGCGTTTCTTTTCATCATGCCACTGATCGATGCCATCGCGGATATGGCCCATGGGCACGAGGATGTTCTCCTTGGTCTTCTGCGGTGCCAAGAGTTTCAGGCTCGACGACGACGGCAGTTCGATATTGACGCTCAGGCGGTCGACGTAACGGCCGAGTTGGCGGATCAAGGTGGCATTCGTCCCGGGAATGCCCTTCATATGGATGTAGCCGTTAAACTTCTTTTCTTCCCGTAAAATCCGCGCCGTCCGGATCAAAAGTTCCGTCGTATAGTCCGGCGAGCGATAGACACCGGAGCTTAGAAACAGCCCTTCGATATAGTTGCGCCGGTAAAAAGCAATGGTCACGTCGGCAATTTCTTCCGGCGTCAAGATGGCTCGTTTGACTTCGCGGCTTACGGCGTTGACGCAGTAGGCACAGTTATAGATACAGTGATTGGTCATGAGGATTTTTAAAAGGGATACACACCGTCCGTCGGCTGACCAGGTATGACAAATCCCCGCAGGCCACCGCATTTCCAATGCCGCCTGTGGTATTGGCCCGACGGCTGCCGCTCGATGAACAGGACACGTCATATTTTGCCGCGTCGCTCAAGATATGTAATTTTTGTTCGATTCGTTCCCAATCCACGATTCCATCGCCTCCCTATGCAGCCGCAAAGCCTTTATAGGTTTAAAAGAGACTGCCCGACGAAAGCCTGGGCTTTCTCAAGCAGTCCCTTGTCCCTTATAAATTCAAACCTTCTCGCAGTTTTTCAAATATCTTCTGTTCATCTTCGGTTAAGTCCCGGCCCAAATCAATCTTGAGTTCTTCCCCATTGCTGCGGGCCTTGTCCTGTTCGTGCTTGTCGCCGCTCTTGGCACTGTCGTCACGAATGATCATCGTACCACCTCCTATCGTATTTTTTCCATTATACCACATCGGACTGCCGTCCTAAAAGGCGGATGACGCCATTTTTCGAAAAAATGTTCGCATCGACAAAGAAAAAAAGCTGCCCCCACGAAAAGGACAGCTGCTTGAGTCAAACATCGACTCAAAAGCGTTGTTTCATGAAGCAGTTCATGTATCGACCGTTAGATCAAGGTGTTCGGATCGGGATACTGTTCGATGCTTTCTGCCATTTTATCGGCTAATTCATCCATCAGGCATTCCTGATCGTCACGAAGCGACGACTTCAGATCCATCGTCGGTTCGAGGATTTCGCAGCATTTAAATTCATTTTCTACGTAATCGGCCATGGTCTTATACGCAGCCGAAGCCCAGCTGTGGCAGGCAACGATTCCGATGGTACGCTTCTGGAACATGAGGGTCTTCAAGTCGTGGAGGAAGTTTTCCATGGGCAGGAAGAGGTTCAAGTTGTACGTCGGCGCAGCCAAGATCAAGTGGCTGTATTCCCAAGCCTTAGCCGTAACGAACGACGGATGGACTTTGGCAACGTCGTACATGCGGATATCGCGGACACCGCGGCGGCTCAATTTATTAGCTAGGACGCAGGCAGCTCGTTCCGTATTGCCGTAAATGGAAGAAAATGCGATGACGACGCCTTTCTTTTCCGGTACATACTGAGCCCAATGCAGGTGTTTGTCGACGATATATTTAATCGTTTCCGGCGTACGGAAGACAAAGCCGTGGAGCGGGCAAATGACATCGATGGGGAGCTTGGACGCTTTTTTAAGGACGTTCATGACCTGCGGGCCATATTTTCCGACGATATTGACATAGTAGCGGCGAGCTTCATCAAGGTAATTTTCTTCAAAATCAGCCTGATCGGCAAAGACGTTGCCGACGGTACCGAAGTGACCAAAGGCATCGGCACTGAACAGGACGTGATCCGTTACATCATAGGTCATGATGACTTCCGGCCAGTGAACCATGGGGGCTTTGATGAACTGCAGGGTGTGCTTGCCCAATTTCAGCTGATCGCCTTCATTAACGGTCATGTAGCGATCCGGCATGGGATGGCGGAAGAACTGTTCAAAAAGCTTAAAGGTAGACGGCTGGCCGACGATCTTGGCTTCCGGGTATTTTTCAAGCAGGGCCAGGGCCGAGCTGGCATGATCCGGTTCCATGTGCTGGATAACGAAGTAGTCCAGTTTGCGGCCTTTGAGCAAGTATTCTACATCTTCAAGAAATTCGTCACGGCACGATTTATCCATGGCATCGATGAGGCACGTCTTTTCATCATCGAAGAAATAGGTATTATAAGTAACACCCTGAGGAAGGGGGAAGATCCGTTCAAACAATTCCGTCCGGAAATCGTTGCATCCCACCCAATAGATACCGTTTTTAATTTCTTCTACACAATGCATATATGTATAACCTCCTTAAATAGTAGCAGCACAGCTATGCTGTAATGTCAATTATCACGTTTCTATCATACCATCTTTTCGATAAATAGGAAACACTTTAAATGAAAAAACTTACCAAAAGATATCTATTCTTTATTAGTTCTATCCGACGACTGGGCAGCATCGCTGTCAGAAGACGATTCACGTCCAGAAGATGTGCGGCTCTTCGAACTATCGGAGCGAGTATCACTATCCGATTCTTTTTCATCGCGCTGGGATTCGCTGCGGCTCTTTGTTTCCGATTCAGACGCATCGCTGCGCTGCCGTTCCCTCGTCGTACTCCGACTCGGTGCCGGTGCGGAGTCACCGATCGATTCGGCGTCCGATACGACACTATTGATAAGTTGTTCCAGTACTTCCCGTTCAGCCTGGGACAAATCGTTATTGCCACTGAGCATATCCCGCGCCTGTTGAGCTAAGCTCTGGGCCTGCGAACGAGCCGAACTGCCGCTGACAGCCCCGTTGCGGTACTGCTGTTTTAAGCTGCGAAGTTCGTTGGAGATCTCATTGGCCTTGCTGCGAATGCGGGCCGCTGCCAATTCCCCGCTGCGCTGTTTCCGAGCGTCGGCTTCCTGCATCTTGCGGTCTTCTTCACGATTTTCCAGCAGTTCTTCCTGCTGCTGTTCGGCCACCTTATCGAGGGACGCCGTCGTAACGTGGGTACCGACATAATATTCATAGCCCATATATCCCAAGATGACGATGGGGACACATAAGAGCATCATTTCAAACCGGCGCATCTGGGCTGCCCGCTTCCAGCTGATGACGCTTTTGCGGCGATGTTCCATAATGAGGACAATGATTAAGATCAGTCCGATTAAGAACAAGGCCATGTAGATAAAGAGCTTATGCCACACCGTCGCCTGCAGGCTTATCGTCGAAGGATTCGAATCGGACAGCTGCCACAAATAGGTACTGGCTGATCGTCGGCTTGGTGCTGTTGCTGACGACCTGCGTTCCCGACGGGAAAGAAACCATGTATTCTAGGTCAACGCCGTTTTCCGGCATGGCCGCTCCCAGACGAAGGTTTTGAATGCTGTTGGCATCGAAATTATAATTGATATAATAGGTCGATGCAAACAGACCATCATGCGTCTTATGGACGATGTGGTCGACGGAACTGCGGCTAGCGCCATCATTGGTAATGGTCTTCATGGCCCGAAAGCCTTCGCCGTTATCATTACTATAATCCATAATGGTATAATTGCGCTTTTGGAACTCGTCGGCATCGGCTTCAGGCTCTGCTGCCCCTCTGCCGTAGCCGATACTTTCAAAACGTCCTGCGTTTCACTGCCATCGTCATGAATGATGGTCTGCGCCCGAAACCCTGATAAAAGGAAGAACGCAGCCAACAGCATAACGCTCATAGCTAGTCTGGCAATCTTTGAATACCCTCTCATAAACTCCTCGCTTTCTGTCATTCTTCTTTTGGCGGTACCATTCCGGAATCGACGAGATGCGGCTTGTCAAACAGGGAGCGTCCGGCCTTGTCGGCCCGCGCTTTATCCATAACAGCCGCATTGCTGAGCTGTTCTAAGGGAACGCCGTTGACAAAAATCCCTTCGATGACGCCTTCTCCCCGCTTGATGCGGATGCTGGCGATAATACTGTCATCGGTGCGAAGGCTGTAGATGCCGTCGGCCATTTCCGGCGACAGGCGGTAGCGGTCAAATCCGACCTGGAACTGAACGCGGCCATCTTCATAAGAGACGACCTCAGCCCGCATATAATCGCTGCCGGAATCGGGCTTAGAAGCCGACGCCCCTTCCACTTTCATGAGCCCCGATGCATCGCGTGAGATGGCGACATAAATCTGTTGACCGACTTCAGGCGGCGTTTCATCGAGCCACTGCGTCGTATCTTCCGGGAAGACGACGCGAACATAGTCGGTCCCAAACGTAGAAATTTCCAACCGCGGCACAGCACGCCACTGATAGGGAATCCCATCGACAGAAATATTATGCCAGCGCCAGCGACATAGGCCAGGGCGGCAAACTGAATCAAGACGACCAGCCCGAAGACCATCCAGCGATGGCGGCCTTCCGGCGAAAAAGAAAGATGTATGCCCTGCAAAGGCGGTGAAATTTTCATTCCGACTTGCCTCCTTGATGGGACCATGGTGACTGGGTAAAGTGTTTTTTGCGTTTCGGTTCCGGTTTCATATGACTCCACGGCGACTCCGTGACGGCCGGCGACTTTTCTTTTGCCTTTTCCTGAGGAAGGGCCATCTGTTGGGGTACGGCTTCCGTCGTTTCACGGACAACCTGCCGCGGCGGCACGGCGTCATGTCCGTATCATCAGCCGGGACGGACAGGGTAAATACCATCGGTGAATCCGCGGTTGCTGTCGGTACGGAGCTGGACTTAGCCGAATCAGCCTCAGACGACGTCGAAAGTCCCGATTCGTCCAGCCCCATTTCAGCCAGCGACGGAATACGAACGTCTTTCATCCAAGCTTCCACCATTTCGTCCTTTTCCGTTTCCTCCGGTGAATACCAAACGGGCAGCTCTTCTTCAGGCGCCTTTTCTTCAGCGACTACGGCGTCATCATTGCGGACGCGGGCCGTTGAATGATGAAGTCTTGCCCGTCGCGAAGCTCGCTGGGCTGCCGTTTTTTATCTTTCTGCATCCGCCGGAACTGGAAGATGATCAAGGCCAAGACGATAATGGCCAAAATCGGAGCCAGCGGCGAAAAATGCGTGCCGAACACGAAGGCCAGGACTAAGCTGATAAAAATGACGATGCCAAATCTAAGATGAGCCTGGTGATCAGGCTTAAACCCCTGTGCCGTTTCATAGACACCGATGACGACGATATACAGGGACGAAAGAATCAAGGGAATCGAGGAATAAAGAGCCGATCGAACGAGGATCGTCTCAAAAGCCAGGATAACGGGGATGACCAGATAGAGGGCCGGGCCCCACAACCGTTTCTTCACCGTTTTGGCCATCATGCCGGCCATAAGGATAAAGAGGAGGACCGTCACCAAATCGGTCGTCCAATGGAAATTCTGGACCTGGGCAATCCCATCCCAGGCAAAGGGCAGGCAGGAAATGAGGAGCGAGCCTACTGCCGCAAATCTCCCGAACCAGCGGAAGGGAACGCCCCAAGACTGGTGGATGTCAATGGAATACCCGACCATCATGATCGTAACGGCCAAGCTGCCGAGCAGCAGGAAGGGAATGTATTCCGTCGTCCGTGCGGCTAATCCGAAGGCAATGAAAACGGTGACCGTCATGACCCACGAAAAAACAGCCAGCCGCCGTTCATCCCGAAGGTTAATCAAGGTGTTATAGAAAGGCACGGCCAAAAGGAGGAGCAGCCACAATAGGCCCGTTCCCCCAAAGGTATTCAAAGGACCTCCGGAAGCCGTCCAATAAAGGAGCGACAAGTCGTACACGACGAGGGCTGCCACCGAGCACAAAAAATAGACGACAGGCAGGCAAAGAATGGCACAGGCAATGACGTAGGACGTCACATCCCAGCCGATATAAAACGTCTGTTCCGCCATAGCCAGGACGACAAAAATCCCCAGACAATGGATGAGGGCAATCCCTTCGGCTGCCACCGATCCCTGCCTTTTCTGGAACATAGCCAGGCCTACGCCGGCTGAGTCACCAGCAGCAGCACGCAGGCTAAGGTCATGCGTGCCGGAACCGATACATAGTACCATAATTGGGAAAGTCCCAGATGACGGCCATGACGACGGCAGCAAATCCCAGTGCCGATAAAAACGCATATAAAGGCAGGGGTGCCAAAAGAGAAGTCCTTTGTTCATCCCTGCCGTAAGATTTTCGTAATTTTTTCACGGGCTTCTTCCGTGATCCATCCTTTAGAAACCCAGTCAGCGACCTTGTGTCCAGCCATTCATTGGTATTTCGTCTCATACTTGCCTCCCAGGCGCCCATCCCGGAACGAGGCACTCCGGGACCGTTGGTAATGTGATATTCCAGGCAGGCCCAAAAGCACACCTGTCTATTCAGTATATCACAAATTTACTCTTTTCCCTATGGCAACTACCAAATTTTTACATATTCCAAGAAGAATAAAATTCCCTCCGAAATTCCAGGCAGCCTGCCGGTCACCCGCCTGAAAACACGAAAAAAAGGGCCTCCCGGAATAAGAAAATATCCCAGTAAGCCCTTTAGCCAGCCTGCGGCAAGACAAGGCCAGTAAGGCATTGCGTCACCGTTTATTTTACGATTAATACGGGGCAGACCGAATGAGTGACGACATAACTACTAACTGAACCCATGAATAAGCCTTTCAGCGGTCCGAGACCGCGGCTGCCCATGACGATCAAATCGGCATTGTACTTCTTAGCTACGGACAGAACGGCAGGACCCGGCGAGCCGACTTCAAAGACGCTCTTGACTTCGATGTTTTGAGGAATGGCCTTGGCAAACTCATCGAGGATGCCCTTCCCTTCTTCTTCCATGTCCAGTGCTACCTGTTCGGTACATAACCGCTGGCGTTAGGAATCTGGTCAAAGTTAGAGATGACCGAGACAATGTTGGCAACATAGACCAGCGTAATCATAGCGCCCAAAGATGATGCAATGACGACGGCATGTTCCAAAGCTCGTTTCGAGTTGACCGAACCGTCGGTCGGAACGATGATGTTATTATATTGCTTCATATGAATCCCTCCTTATAATGCCTTGTCGTTAAGTATATATTCGTCACTCCCTCGGCAGATTCCTGCCTGGCAAAAAAATTATTTAGAAAAAAACGCTTTACATTTAAAAGTCCAGTAATAATTCAGCCTAAATGACAGTGTAAAAATGTAAAAATAGAGTATAAAACTTTCATTTTCTTATGATATAATGTTAATTATAGCATACATAAATTTACTTTTTTGTAACGATTAAGAAAGGTGGTTTTTATGACACACGAACTCGTAAGCGCGACCTTACCCGTATGGAGCATCATTCCTTTTGCCGGGATGCTCCTATCCATCGCCATCGTCCCCCTCGTCCGGCCGGAGTGGTGGGAAAAACACATGCTTGGCGTGGCATTTGCCTGGTCTTTATTATTCCTTATTCCCTTTGCAGTTGCTTATGGCATCGGTGAGTCATGGTTCCGCCTTTTGGAATCGGTCCTCCTTGACTACATCCCCTTCATCGTTCTCCTCCTGGGGCTGTTCGTCGTCGCCGGCGGCATCGCCGTCCGCGGCACCCTGGCTGGAACGACGAAGGTCACTGTCTGCTGTTATTCATCGGTACAGCCCTTGCCAGCTGGATCGGCACGACCGGTGCTGCCATGCTGCTCATCCGTCCCATGATCCGTGCCAACGCCTGGCGCAAGAATAAAGTCCACCTCATGGTCTTCTTTATCTTCCTCGTCGCCAACATGGGCGGCTGCCTGACACCCCTGGGCGATCCTCCGCTGTTCATGGGCTTCCAGCGCGGCGTTCCCTTTACGTGGACCTTCCATCTCCTGCCGATCCTGCTCCTGAACCTGGTCATCATGTTCGCCATCTTCGCCGTAATGGACAAGCATTTTTATAATAAGGAAATAAAAGAAGCCGCTCGCCTCATGACGCGATGGCCGCCGGCAGTAAAGAACCGATCCGCCTCGAAGGGGCTCATAATCTGATCTTTATCGCCATGATCATCATCGGCGTTCTGGCCAACGGTCTCCTTCCGGAAATGCACCCCTTCTTTGCTAACGGTGCCGGCATCCATATTTACGATGAAATCGTATTCCCCTACGCAACCCTGGCTGAAATTATCATCATCTTAGCCGCTGCCTTCTTCTCCATTAAGACGACGAAAAAATCGACGCGAGACCTCAACGAATTTACGTATGCTCCTATCATCGAAGTCGCTAAACTCTTTATCGGTATCTTCGTCACCATGATTCCTGCCCTGATCCTGCTCAAAGCCCATGGGGCTGAACTGGGAATGAACGATCCCTGGCAGATGTTCTGGGCTACCGGCGCCCTGTCGTCCTTCCTGGACAATACGCCGACGTACCTGGTATTCCTGCAGACAGCCGGCGCTCTCGGCGCTACCGAAGGCATCGTAACCTCCGTCGGCACGGTTTCTCAAATCATGTTGGAAGCCATCTCGGCCGGTGCCGTTTTCATGGGTGCCAATACCTACATCGGCAATGCCCCGAACTTCATGGTAAAATCCATTGCTGAAGAAAATAAGATTAAAATGCCGAGCTTCTTTGGCTACATGGGCTGGTCCATTGCCATCCTCATTCCGTTATTCATCATCAACACCTTCGTATTCTTCTTATAAGAAACGGAAGTACAAAAAAGCAGGACTGCTACTGCAGTCCTGCTTTTTGCATCTCTTGAATCCTGTCAACGGCCTCGCAGACAAACAAAAGGCGCCGCACGATGTGCGACGCCTTTTGGTGATCCATCCGAGATTCGAACTCGGGACACCCTGATTAAAAGTCAGGTGCTCTACCAGCTGAGCTAATGAATCATGGCTGGCAGGGGTAGCTGGATTCGAACCAGCGCATAGCGGAGTCAAAGTCCGGTGCCTTACCACTTGGCTATACCCCTATGGGGCGAGTATAGGGATTCGAACCCTAGCATAACGGAGCCACAATCCGCCGTGTTAACCACTTCACCATACCCGCCATATAAGATTATCTGCCGTAACGGCGCCGAATCAGCGTCGTCAACGTAGATAATCTTACCATGAGTCAAAGACAAAGTCAAGTATTTTTTACATTTAATCACAAAAGATGGCAGACCGGAAATGCATAGCCTGAGAACAAAGCCGATTAGCGGTCAGCCTTGCCGTACAGCAGATCCTTTACGAAGTTCGGCAGGACAAAGGCGCTCTGCTGAATACCTTCATTATAGTAGCGCGTCGGGAAGGTACGCTTGCGATTCGGCGTCCACTGCAGGGGATCGTATTTTTTAGACCCCATCGTAAAGCAGTGCATCCCCGACGGATAGAGGGGAATGAAAGCCGTATACAGACGGGCAATGGGGAAAATATCCGACACGCAGTCGAAGACGTCTTTTACCAACTTGCCATGCATAAAGGGCGATTCCGTCTGCTGGACAAAAATCCCGTCGTCTTTCAAGGCCTTAAAGGTGTCTTTATAAAAGTCGTAGGTGAAAAGGCCTTCTCCAGGACCGACCGGGTCGGAGCAGTCGACGATGATGACGTCGTAGTAATTTTCGGCTTGCCGCATGAAGCGATGCCGTCGCCGACAGTGACGGTCAATTTCGGATTGTCTTCCAGCATGGCCTTGGAAATTTCAGGGAAATATTGCTTCGATAATTCGATGACTTTGCCATCGATATCGACCATGGCCACTGATTCGACTTCAGGATGACGGACGCTTCCCGGGCCGATCCGCCGTCACCGCCGCCGATGATGAGGACCCGTTTGGGATTGGGATGAAGGAACATAGGGATATGGACGATGCTTTCATGGTACATGAATTCATCTTTAATAGACGTCTGGAAGACGCCATCCAAGACCAGCATGCGCCAAATTCCTTAGAATCGGCAACGACGATATCCTGAAAATCGGAATGGCCTCGATACAGGATATCCGAGACTTCCGTCGTCAGATCCAGGTGCGAAGACTGGTGTTCTGTTATAAATTTTTTCATAGTATACTCCTTGATAATCGCCTGTTCTTATTATATTCTGATAATGACTTCATTTTAGCATATTTAACATTATTTGTCGCAGTTCATTTTGCACTTCCCAAAAGATATCTATTTCTTCTTAGTATAAAAAATCCTTTATATCACCCCCTTACAGAATAAAGGGATTATGGTACAATATAAAGTAGACTTTTTATATATAGTCTTCATTATAGATAAAATTTTTTAAAGAAAGAGTCGTTATAAACCGATAGGGTGACAAAATACTGAAGAATCTCTTACACATCGGCATTGACATCGGTTCGACGACAGTAAAAATAGCCGTCCTCAACCATGCCAAACAATGCCTGCACGCATGCTATGTCCGCCACTATACGGATATACGCCAAAAAGTTTGGGATTTACTCCAAAAACGCCTACGAAATCTTTGGCGACCGTCAGATCACCATGGCTATCACCGGATCCGGCGGTATTGCCCTGGCCGACTATCTGCACATCCCATTCCTGCAGGAAGTCATCGCCGGCACCAAAGCCGTTCGAACATACTACCCACAGTCCGATGTCATCATCGAACCTGGGCGGTGAAGATGCCAAAATCACC